>Ga0208300_100240_pt1 | contig 49610 bp, 37 predicted proteins | sample 23_taG_FD_184096 | JGI IMG/M metagenome (GOLD analysis project Ga0208300, IMG submission 184096) | Marine viral communities from Cariaco Basin, Caribbean Sea - 23_WHOI_OMZ (SPAdes) (version 2) | ecosystem: Environmental > Aquatic > Marine > Oceanic | place: Caribbean Sea: Cariaco Basin...
TTTGCAGCTACAGTTGCGATAGCAGCTGTTAGAGTGGTTTTACCGTGGTCAACGTGACCGATGGTACCGACGTTTACGTGCGGCTTGTTACGTTCGAACTTGGCCTTTGCCATGAGTGTGTCCTCTTTTTATGGGTTTACTAAAATAAATAGTACTACTAAGGTTATAACGGTTGTTATTTTCTATTATTTAGTAAATTACAACACTAAAAGGCAACACTAAGTGCTGCCTATCAAACAATTAACTATAAGATGTTATATGGTGCAAGGTCATTATTTGCCCTTGTAAATTTTTAATTAAAGTTTCAACTTTATTAAATAGTCACCTAACTTTATTTGCTTAGCCTGCTACAGGCCTAGCCGATTTTTTTAATTTAATGTTTAAACAAGTAAGCTCGCTTACCAACTTAGTTCTAATGAAATATAGGAATTAGAAGAATTAAAATAATGGAGCTCATATCGAGAATTGAACTCGAGACCTCTCCCTTACCAAGGGAGTGCTCTACCGCTGAGCTATATGAGCTTAATGTGCTTTATTTTAAATAAGTTGGAGCGGGTGGCGGGAATCGAACCCGCGCCATCAGCTTGGAAGGCTGAGGTTCTACCATTAAACCACACCCGCAGTATCACAGCTTTCTTTAGCTGCCATATGCATGGGATTTGGCAGTGTGCTGCTCTAGGTAGACGGATACTTGAACACTAATTGAAATTGTAACTAGAAAATGGTGGTGGGGGAAGGATTCGAACCTTCGAAGCTTTCGCGACAGATTTACAGTCTGTTGGGTTTGACCGCTCCCCAACCCCACCTAGGTTGTAAAACTAACTTATTGATAGTTTTACTAAAATTGCTTAAAGCAAAGTACTTTGAGAGACGAATGGTGCCGACTGCCGGAATCGAACTGGCGACCTACTGATTACAAGTCAGTTGCTCTACCAACTGAGCTAAGTCGGCTTGTTCTCTCGAAGTGGGGTGTATTCTAGCAAATATTTTTTAAAACACAACCCCTAATTTCATTTTTTTTAAAAAAAAATGCAATTTTTTTTATTTTTAGGCCAATGTGCCACTGTTATAAAGCCATAAAGCTACGGCTAAGACCAATAAAATCAAGGCCATCCACAAAAAGCCTTTGTTTGATCCAGAATTTGCATTTTGTGGTGCAGAATCCGTTTTATGAATGTGTGCCACCTTGTGCTGCGGCTGCTCATTCACCGTATTAAAGCTGTTGGCTGGATTTTTTTCAGATACGGGTGCCTGAGTTTGGGTATTTATCTCATTTTCTGCATCGCCTGTCAGCTCTTTGACGGGTTTTTTAGCGTCTGGCTCTACGGTGTCATGTAAATTGGTGGTGGCTGACATCTGGGCAGCAGCTGCTTGTTTGGACTTATGCACTTCAGGATCTGCCTCACGAGCCAACTCTGCAAAGTGCTCAGCGTCATCTTTATGCAGATGGTTTTGCTCTGAGTTATAAACACCAGTAGGCTGCTCAAGCTCTTCTTCTAGCTTTTGTTCAAGCTCAGCTTCGGTCATGTTTTTAATACCCGATTTTTCAATAGCTTCTGCGTTTTCTTCAGCCTGGTGCTCTGCTCTCTCAGCGGCTTCAAATTTATCAAATTCACTGTCGGTTTTTTCTGGTTGCGCAGTAGGTGTGATAGGCTCAGCTAACGGCTCTACTGAATGAGTCGCTGGCGCTTCTACTATTTCTGCAGTTTCTATAGGCTCGACCGTTTGTGGCTCGATGGCTTCAGGTTCTACCGTCTCAACTTCAGGCTCGATAGTTTCAACTTCAGGCTCAAGTGCTGATACCGCCGCCGAGTCTACTGGCTGAGTTTGTTTTACTTGGAAGCTAAAAGCGGCGAAAGTAACCACATCATCTACCACCAAGCTTTTTGGCTGATGCGGCTCAAGTCTGGCGTCATTGACCAAAGTACCATTTGATGACCCTAAATCTTGTACCAGTAGCTCATCATCAACGACAGTTAGCTCAGCATGTTGTCGAGAAACTTGCTTGCTGCCTAGTACCACATCATTGTCTTGACCACGACCAACGGTTAACTTATGGTCTACGTTGAGCTCTAGATTACCCAAAGCTTCGGTTAAGGCGGTCAGTTGCCACTGCGTTTGGTTTGTGTTGTTATAATCACTCATAAAAATCTCCTCATAGATTCCATTTTATTTAATTTTGCTATCAATTCTGGCGGCTTACGCCTATTTTATCTATTTAGTGCGATGTCTTACTATATAGCGTTATTCTTCAAAATAAGCCAGTTTATTTATTTTAATTTTAATGCGGGATGTATTTGGGTTTTAATATGCCTTTTAGCTGATTATAAGGTACTGTCAGCTCCGGCATACCGTAAGCATAAGCAGCTATCTCATAAGGCTGGTATCTTAGTACCACCCCTTTATCGGTTAACAAGGCATTATCAGTTAGCGTAAAGGGCCACATTTTTTCGTATGCTTTGAGTTCGTTATTATCTTTACGCACCCAAGCTTTGTACTGCTCATAAGCCAACACTTTAAATTTAGATTTTTGGCCTGCCAGCAGCATATCGTCCAACTGGATATGACGCTTAGATGAGGTATCAAACATCATATATTCAGAAGCGCCCAGCCCATGAGCCCCGCCTAGATAAATATAACTGTTGATTTCAAACAGCTCAACCTCCCCCATATGCCCAAGGTAACTGGGTGAGGCCTCAAAGCTATAGTTGAGACTGCTGCCCTCTGGGATGTCCTCTAATTGCGATTTGGCAAAGCCATCCAAGCGTTTTTTTACCTCAGCTTGGGTCAAGACTTTAGCGTTTGATGGCGGCTGCGTTCGCTCAGTTTCAGACTGTGAGCCCGGTACAATTTGATTGATGCGGGCATTAATCAAGGTATTTATCCAGCCTTGACTGCTGGCTGCATATTTAATATCAATCTGCGGACAGCTGTAGTCGCTGCGACTCTCACACGTGTCGGTGACTAAGCTTGGCAAACGATAGTCCAGATAATCCTCAGCATACACTAAGTTGGCAGCGTATAGGGGAAAAGGGGTCAAGGCCGCTAAAGCGCAGATACTAAAAAGGCCTAAGCTGCGAGCCCCTATCAAGTGTGTTGATGACATACCGCCTCCTGATTTGGTTAACTTGTCGATATTTTTATCCTAAGCCTTATTATTATCATTTAGCGGCGTTAGGGTTAGCGCTTTAGATATGGCTTTAAATATATAGCAAAGCGGGGGCTCACTGTGTTTAAACTGTGTTTATTGCTACAAAATTTAAAAATCACGCATCTGTTACTCAGTTGGCCACTTTATACTGACTGACATTAATGCAACACCTTATAAAAAAAGACGCCCTTATCACTAAGAGCGTCTTTGTACGGGTAAGCGGTTTATATCGCTTTGTTAGTGGTCGTATTGTTAGTGGTTATATTTTTGACGGTGAAATTAGTGCTCACGAGTGTTACTAAAAGTCACTTCTGGATAACGCTCTTGCATCAGCTGCAAGTTCACTCGGCTGGGCGCCAAATAAGTGAGGTGACCACCGCCATCAACCGACAGTTGATCATGCGCTTTTTTCTTAAATTTGGCCAATATTGCCTCATCATCACAGTGGATCCAGCGTACTGTGGCAATCGATACCGGCTCAAAGATACACTGCACTTTATACTCTTCTTTTAGACGATGTGCCACCACTTCAAACTGCAGCACACCCACAGCGCCCAAAATTAAGTCGTTGTTAATTTGTGGCATAAACACCTGAGTGGCACCCTCTTCGCTCAGCTGCTGTAAGCCTTTTTGTAGCGCTTTTGACTTTAGCGGATCTTTTAGCACCACACGGCGGAATAACTCTGGCGCGAAATGTGGAATACCGGTGAAGTTTAGCTCTTCGCCTTCCGTGAAGCTGTCACCAATGCTAATCGTACCGTGGTTATGTAGACCAATGATGTCACCAGGATACGCCTCCTCCAATGCCTCACGGTCACCGGCTAAGAAGGTCAATGCGTCAGAGATACGTACATCTTTACCTAGGCGTACGTGCTTCATCTTCATGCCTTTTTCGTATTTGCCGGAGCAGACTCGTAAGAAGGCGATGCGGTCACGATGACGCGGATCCATATTGGCCTGAATTTTAAACACGAAGCCACTAAAACTGGTCTCGTCAGCGGCCACAATACGCTCATTGGTAGGATGGCTTTTTGGCGGTGGTGCATGTTCAATTAACGTATCTAGCACCATATTGACACCGAAGTTACCCAGCGCTGTACCGAATAATACAGGTGTCATCTCACCTTTTAAGAACAAATCAACATCGAAGTTCTCTAACGCCATTTGTACCAGCTCAAGCGACTCTTCAAAGGCTGAAAATGCCAACTCACCCAGACGCTGACGCACGTCAGGATAATCATAGCCTTCGCGGGTTTCAATCTCAGTAATCTCGCCGCCGTGGCCTTTTTTATATAAATAGGTTTTATCTTCAGTTAAGTGATACACCCCAACGAAGTCCTGTCCCATACCGATCGGCCAAGTCACCGGCACGCACTTGATACCCAAAACGGTTTCAATTTCATCAAGCAGCTCTAACGGATCACGGATCTGGCGGTCTAGCTTGTTAACAAATGAGATAATTGGGGTGTCGCGCATACGACACACTTCCATCAGCTTAATGGTACGCTCTTCGACACCTTTGGCGCCATCGACCATCATTAATGCACTGTCTACCGCAGTTAATGTGCGGTACGTGTCTTCTGAGAAGTCAGCGTGGCCTGGGGTGTCTAGTAGGTTTACGATATGGTCTTTATAAGGAAACTGCATCACCGAGGTGGTAATTGAAATACCACGTTCTTGCTCCATACTCATCCAATCTGAGGTGGCATGGCGATCTGTTTTGCGACCTTTCACCTCACCAGCGACCTGAATGGCTTGACCCCAAAGCAGGAGCTTTTCGGTCATGGTGGTTTTACCGGCATCGGGGTGAGAGATAATAGCAAAGGTGCGGCGCTTGGCCACTTGTTTATTTAAGGTTTTTGGATCTACGCTCATAATTTGGGCTTCAACTGTCAGGTGATAATATATGAAAAATAACTGGTTTTAAAAAGCAGAGCTTTAATATGGCCGCTTAAAAATGCTATTTAAACTAAATAGGGAAAATGAATGTGCGTATTGTAACGGATTTCAGTTAAGACTGCAGAAAGATGTTGGCGCCTATGACAGATTAAGATAACGTTACAAACAAGAGGTAAAGCTTTACCAGCCATCAACGCAACATAGCAAGCATTTTGTTATGCTAAGCCTAGATGTTGTAAAAACCTCTTAAAATGCAATGACTATAAATTATAAAAAAGGAATGATATGAAAACTTTATATACCACTCAAGCCACAGTAACTGGCGGTCGTACTGGTTCGGCGGCATTAAATGACAGTGATTTAACCATTGACATGAAAGCGCCAGGTACCGGTAAAGGTAATAACCCTGAACAGCTCTTCGCTATGGGTTATGCCGCTTGCTTTGATAGTGCGTTAGGTGTGGTCAAGCAAATGCAAAAGCTTAAATTTGATTCTACTACGCAAGCTGAAGTTCGCCTATTACAAGGTGATGGTCATGACTACAATCTGGCAGTTAAATTACATGTGATCGCGTCTAACACCGAGGCAAGTGCTGAGGAGATTCAAAAGGCCGTAGAAGCGGCTCATGAAGTGTGCCCCTACTCTAAAGCCACACGTGGCAATATCGACGTTGAAGTCAGCTCTGAGCTTAAATAGAGCTTTTAACGCCAACCATCTTTAAGTGCTCTAAGTACATTCTCTACCTTTAATAGCCCAAACCGCCTTTGCGCCGTTTGGGCTTTTTATTCAGCTGATTTTCTAGAGAGCATGATGAACTGTCTGGTATCAATCACTCACTAATGATCCTAACGACAGTGAAAATTTTAGTTATAATGAGGCTAATTATGATGACCTCATATCACAAGGCTTAGATGGGCCACTAAGCTGCTTAAATAAAAAAACTATTATTAAGCCTCCTTCCTTTAAAACCAACTTCTGATTATTAAAACTTTGACTAAAAGTGATCTCCTATGACCGATAAAACCACTAAAGACACTAACCTCAAAACTGCCGATACCACAACCGACACCTCCCATGCGGCATTAGATCCCAATATATTGCCGGATTTCGAGGCCATGCCTAATGTGGCACAGATGCCTACAGATCATATCGATAAACAGCAGCCACCTTTTGTGCTGGTAGATGGCTCTTACTATCTGTTTCGCACTTACCATGCGCTGCCTAAGACCATGATGACCACTCAAGGCCTGACTACTAATGCCATTCGCGGTACGCTCAATGCGCTACTCAAAGTAATGCGCCGCTATCATCCTACCCATATGGCCGTATGCTTTGACACCAAGTCACCCACGTTTCGTCACACCATGTCAGAGGAATACAAAGCCAATCGCCCAAAAATGGATCCTGAGTTGGCCGAACAAATCCCTTATATTCACCGTTTGGTACGGGCGCTTGGCATTCCACTGCTGCGTATTGAAGGCGCTGAGGCTGATGACATTATCGGTACCCTGACCCACCGCGCTATTGAAGAGGGTCATCATGTGGTCATCTCAACCGGTGATAAAGACATGATGCAACTGGTCAACGACTGTGTCATATTGGAGGACAGCTTCGCCGGCAAAGTGGTCGATGTGCCAGCGGTTGAAGAAAAATTTGGTATTAAACCCAATCAAATCATTGATCTACTTACTCTTATGGGGGATGCTTCTGACGGCATTAAAGGCATCCCTAGTGTCGGTCAAAAAACCGCAGTTAAATGGCTTAATCAGTACCAAACCGTAGACAATATCCTTGCTAACGCTCACAACATCAAAGGCAAAGTGGGCGAAAAGTTGGTGGAGTTTGCAGATAATATTCCCCGTGATCGGCAGCTTGCCACCATTGTGACCAACCTAGATATCGGTCAGGACTGGGAAGACCTGCGCATTAATACCGATAGCAGCGCTTTTGTGGCTGAATTGCGAGACTTATATAGTGAGCTTGAATTCAAAAATGAATTGGCATCATTGGATCATCCCAATCACCCTGCCAACTCAAGCGTCCATAGTGTGGCTGATAGCAAAGCCGATGCTGAGTCACAAGCACAAGTGGCCAAAACCCTACAACACCAAAAACAGAGCTCTATTATTGAGCATATCAAAAATAGCAACACGCACGACAAAGCTTGGCACACCATCCTTGATGAGTCTGCCTTTGATAATTTATTAAACAAACTACAGGCAGCGCCTTACTTTGCTGTCGATACTGAGACCACCAGTATCAACTGGCGTGAAGCACAGATCGTGGGCCTGTCCTTTTCTGTGCAAGCGCATGAGGCTTATTATTTACCACTGGCACATGTGGACTATAACGAACCGCAAAAAAAGGCGAAGAACAAAAAAGAAGAAGCCGAACAAGCAAAACTACTTGCAAATACAACAGTTGATCCGCTAATAGCCAAACAGCTTGACCGTGATACAGTACTTGCCAAATTAAAGCCTATTTTAGAGAACCCTAACATTGGCAAAATCGGTCAACATCTAAAATATGATGCTCATGTATTGAGCAAGTATGGTATCGAATTAAATATGTCACCCAAAAACTGGGAAATGGATACCATGCTGGCAAGCTACGTGTTAAATGCAGCAGCTACCCGTCACAGCATGGACGATCTTGCCCGCCATTATTTGCATACCCAAACCATTAGCTTTGAAGACGTCGCGGGTAAAGGGGCTAAGCAGGTGACCTTTGATAAAGTCGCTATTAACATTGCCAGTGACTATGCGTGTGAAGACGCCGATATTACCTATCAATTGTTTGAGCTGTTCCAAGATAAGCTCAAAGATGACACGGTCAACCAACGCCTATTGCATGAGCTTGAGATTCCTGTGGCACAGATATTGTGTCAGATGGAATCCGAAGGCATTATGATCAAACGCTCATTCTTAAACGAGTTGTCTGAGCGCTTTGATGAAGAGATTGTTGCGCTTGAAAAGCAAGCCTACATTGAAGCCGGAGAAGCGTTTAACCTAGGCTCACCTAAGCAATTGGGTGAAATGCTGTTTGATAAGCTTGGCATTATTGGCGGTAAAAAAACCAAATCGGGTCAATACTCAACCGGTGAGGCAGTATTGTCAAAGATTGAGCACCCACTGGCTGAGATTGCCCTAGAATATCGTAGCTTAGCTAAGCTCAAAAACACCTATACCGATGCACTCGATGCGGTAGCCGATAACGATACTGACCGTGTGCATACCAGCTATCATCAAGCCTTAACCAGTACCGGTCGCCTCTCCTCTACTGATCCAAACTTGCAGAACATTCCTATTCGCACCAAGACTGGCCGCTTAATTCGACAAGCCTTTATTGCACCTAAAGGCCGAGTACTACTGGCGGCGGACTACTCACAGATTGAGCTGCGCTTGATGGCACATTTCTCAGGTGACGACAACCTGACTCGCGCCTTTAATGAAGGCTTGGACATTCATAGTGCCACCGCAGCAGAGGTACTGGGTAAGGCCGTCGCTGACGTCACCCCAACTGAGCGCCGTAACGCCAAAGCCATTAACTTTGGTTTGCTCTATGGTATGAGCGCCTTTGGTCTGGCCAAGCAAATTCAAATGGGACGCAGTGAAGCACAAGACTATATCAATCAGTACTTCGCACGTTATCCTGGCGTGCAGCGTTATATGCAAGAGACTCGAAATAGCGCGGTAGACAATGGCTATATCGAAACCATCTTAGGGCGTAAGCTTTATACCCCAGACATTCAGCACAGCAATCAAATGGTACGCCGCGGCGCCGAACGTGCGGCGATTAATGCCCCATTACAAGGCAGTGCCGCTGATTTAATTAAGCTTGCGATGATTGCGGTGGATAAAGTATTGCCCAAACAAAATGCCAAAATGCTATTACAGGTGCATGATGAATTGGTATTTGAGGTGGATGCCGATAAGGTCGATCACATTGCTAAGCTTATTAAAAATGCGATGCAAAATGTACTGAGCGATACCGCTAAGCAGATGGGCTGGGATGTTGATTTTGCCGTACCGTTATTGGTGGAAACCGGTGTCGGTGATAACTGGGATGAGGCGCATTAAGCGTCTATTTTTAAACACCTTTTAACTTGCACAGTCTATAGCTTGCACGGTCTATAGATAGTATTAAGAAGCGAGATTGGTTAATGACTAATCTCGCTTCTATCTTATAGTTAGTAGTATATATACTGGTTTCTACAACTTCTTACTGCTATAGAATAGGATTTCTAGCAATGTGCACTTTTCACGAATTATGGATATATCTAGGTCAAAACTCTGGTCAACTACAAACTTTAATAGGCTTTATCGCATTAATAATTGGTATTCTAACTGTTCTGTATGCAAGAAAACAGATAGTTATTGCCAATCAACAGCGGGAAGATAGTTTAAAACTAGCAAGATTTGAACTACAGTTAAAATTATTAGAATCTGTATACGAGTGTGAAAAAGAAATCGAAAATTTCAAGAAGCATTATCGTAAAGATATTCTTGGTAAATTAGATGAAGCACAAAATAGGAATATTATTCATTTAGACAATGAAGTTCCTGGATATGACAACCTTACATTTAGAGAAGTTTTTGATTTACCATTTGAACTCTTAAAGAGCAATGAATCTGCAGTTACTCTTATAATTGAAAGACTTACCTCCTCGACAGATAATGAATTAAGTAGAAATGAACTCGAGGATCTATTGAAGGAACTGTTAAGAATAATCTCATCAATTCGTAAAACTCATATTGGCATTTCTAATAACTCAAAATTAATTGATCAATATTTGCAATAAATACAGTGACTCCAAAACGTTCTTGAATGCTTACCACGGAGTATTCCAATATCTTTTGGTCAAATAGTTTTTCCAATACTTATTGTTTATCTTCTCACAAGTTTTTGTCTACGGTTTTTTCAGCATAGCTCAACGTTTAGGATGCTCACTTTATTGGCCTTATCATTTTGAAGAAATATTATACTCAAAGCTCAGCTTATGTTACATATTAGTGGCAGAACCTAATCATAAGTTAGCACCTTATGCATAAAACATTACTTATTATAAGTAGGCCACCCACAACTTATTATAGGTAGCCTAATATGCTAAAAAAATTATTTAAGCCAAAATTTGCCAAATTCGACAAAAAATATACCACGTTGAGCGCTCACGACGAATCGATTATGCAAATGGTAGTCGCCGACATCACAGACTATGTCAAAAAGTCCAAAAAAATCAATCATCTCGATCATCACACACGCGCTGTTCATGCCAAAGGCTATTGCGCGCTAAAAGCCAAGTTTGAGGTGCTAGATAATCTACCCGAAGCCTATGCACAAGGCTTGTATGCCAAAGCCGGCACCCATGATGCGGTGATTCGTTTTTCTAATGCCCAAGGCAATATAGCCCCAGATAGACGACTTGGTATGGGCATTGGACTGGCCTTCAAGATATTTGATGTCCCCGGTAAAAAGCTGACTCCTGATGACCCAGATTGCACCACCTTTGATTATGCACTGGTCAACTCACCGATATTCTTTACCAACTCTGTAGAAGATTATGCTTATTTATCGAAGCTAGTGTTTGGCGTTAATGAGTATCTGGGTAATAATAATCTTGGTTTACTAAAATTTGGCTTTCACTGGCTCACTAAATACGGCAAAGAGCTTCCTGATTTACAGGGACTGCAAACCCTAAATGCGTTTCGTAAAATAGCGACGGTTAAGCCCAAAAACCCTTGGTTGTATGATTACTTTTCACAAGGCGTGGTGCGTCATGGCGACTATATGGGTAAGATTAGAATAACGCCGACCAAATCCGCCAAACAAAGAATCAAACAGCCCAAGATTCATTTGTTTACAAAAGATGAGGCGATTAGACCGGTATTATTGGATGAAATTCGTACCCACGATTATGAGTATGACGTTCAAATTCAGCTGTGCCGTAATGTCAAAAAACAACCTATCGAAAAGATCACTCAAGAGTGGGATGAGTCTAAAGCGCCCTTCGTGACCATTGGCAAGCTGACCATCCCTAAGCAAGAGGTCACTGACGATGGTAACTTTGCGGCCATGGAGCACTTATCCTTCTCTGTGTTTAGAGCTTTGGAAGAAAACCGTCCAATTGGACGTATTCAACAGTCTCGCCTGCAAGCCTATCGCACCTCATCTAAAGTTCGCCATGAACAAAATGCGGTGCAGCGCCGTGAGCCGGCCAGTCTTGAACAAGTTTTTGATATGTCCGCTTTTGTTTAATGCGCGTGGTTTTTAAGTGTTATAGGCGGGGCGGTTTATTGGCATAGTAAGGGTCATTCTCTCTTAGCCACCAGTTCATATTATGCTGGCGGCCACGTCTAAACCGCTCAATTTGCTTATCCAGTACCGGGTGTAGCCGGCGTGCGGTATCAATACCAAACAACACGGGTGCACTTAGTAGTATCCCTTGTCGCAGTGGTAGCTTGGGTAGGTTCAAACCGTCACCGATATCATCACCAACAAAGGTGCGGGTCACACTGGCATTAACCAGCTCAACGGCATGCCCGCGCCAATTGGTCTCACCCATAATCTCTGATGGCAAATCATGCAGCGCCTTTGCCAGTGGTCTGCCTACCTCAAAGTCAAGCTTCTGAGTGGATAAATACGTATATAGCCACTCCCAAGCGTCTTGCTCTGTTTTAGGAATACGCGCTAGATCCACCCCCATCCACCAAGTCGCTAAACGCCACAGATGCATAATGCCTTTTGCTTCTTCATCGGTTATGCGTGCACCTAACCATTTTAGACCCCGTGAAATTAGCAAGGAGAACTGCAAATGAGTCGCAATCATATCCGACTGATTCACCGGCTGCGCCCAATACTCACTGTCCCAGCCATCTTTGATAAGACCTTTGCGGATAAAGCTATGCAGCTGGCGCACTCTAATGGTCTGTCGCCATGCCTCCCCGCCAATCGCTAAAACCGTCGCATCGTCAGTCACCTTAGGGTGCTCGGAGACTGCCATCATATAACCATAAGTACGATACAAGCGAGCAAGGGCATCATGCACCAATGATCCGGTTTTTATCAGCGGTAACGATAAAGCTGGAATACTATAGCCTGCCATTAGCGCCACATTACGCAGCAGCCAAACCAAGGTCAGCGGATAGCGTCTGTAGGCAATGGCTCCTTTTTCAGCGAGCTTGGCATCGAACCAATCAGGATGGGTGGCAAATTGATCTTGCAGATCTTTAAAGTCAGGGTCATCCATTAAGTAGGCTTTATCAGAGGCTGCAAACGCCTTTTTATCGATGATTAACTGCTGCAACGCATCTGCAAATTTGCCATGCTTTTTGATGAGGTTATCGACAATGGGATCGGTGAGCTCATAACCATCAGCAATCTGCTCTAACAACTCAGGCTTGAGCGTATAATCTTTTGGCAATAAAAACCGGCGCATGCGCTGTAGTACTTGCAATGTATCATTAGCACCAAAGCTTGCACTACGCCCATAATTATAAATCTTTAAGGCGCTTATCGAGTCAAGCTGCGTGTTATGAGAGGGCATAATACTGATGTCCTTAATTCGCTCTATCCAATGATTAATCTAGCCTAGCCAGTCTAACCCTTTACGAATAAGATTGGTGGCTTTTTGCATACGCGGGCTCAGCGGTTTGTCATGCTTATTGATTTTGCTCATGTCACCCTTGTAATGCGCGACCACCCTTTTATTCATGATGGCAAACCATAACGGCGGTATATAAGCTGGCACAATCATACTGGCATAACCGCTGGGCAACTGCGGGGACTCATCAAAGTGACGCAGTACTTGATACGGACGATTGGGATGCGCATGGTGATCAGAATGGCGCTGTAATTGGTATAAGAATAAATTAGTCACCGTGTTATTACTGTTCCAGCTGTGTTCGGGGTGGGTTGGCTCATAGCGGCCTTGGCTGTCTTTTTGACGCAATAAGCCATAATGCTCAAGATAATTAACAGACTCTAATAAGCTAAAGCCATATAACGCTTGAATAGCGATAAACGGGAGCACTTTTTTGCCATTTAGTTGGTACAAAGCGGCATATAAGCCCGCGGTAATCGCCCAGCCTTGTAATAACTCATTATCTTTGTGCCAAAAGCCTTTGTTTCTGCGTGCCAGCCGCCTACGCTCAATAGCAATGGCTGAGCGCAGCCCGCCAATTACCGTACGCGGTAAAAACTGCCAAAAGCTTTCATTATAACGACTACTGGCAGGGTCCTCGGGTGTCGCCACCCAGCGATGATGCCCATAATTATGCTCAATAGCAAAATGCCCATAGGCAGAAGGCGCCAAGCTCACTCTGGCCAGCGTTCGATTCAACTTATCATTTTTATGACCCAGCTCATGTGCAGTATTGATAGCAATACCACTACCAATACCGGTGGTAATTGCCAACCCCAGCTTGTTATACCAAGGCAGCTGCCTGTGGGTAAATTGATGGGCAGCAATAAACAGGGCGATATAATTTAGAGGAATGAAAGCATGGGCAATTTTTTGATAATACGCATCGGTCTGTAATGCTTTAAATACTGGCTCTGGTAAATTGTCACTGTCTTTACCAATAACAACATCCAAGGCAGGTATAAAGCCGTAAGTAAACAAACTGCCCGACCACGCTGCAATTGTATTTTTTAGATCAAAGCCTTGTTGATCTTTAACCCCTAAGTACATCGCCCAACCGATAATAGGCGCCAGTGGACTCAGTAGCCACAGTTTACGTTTGGGGTCTTGGCTCTGGGCATAGCTTGCGGCTTTGATAACCTGATATCTGTGTTCAGGTTGTAAATTTGTCGTCATTATATACTCCTTGTCAGCCCAGAATCCATCAAAGTGAGCTCATCCCTAACTTAACACTAGATTAGAATATTTAAAATATAATCGCAACTTAAATTAAATAGCCTTTTATATCTATCTTCATAGATAGCTTTGCTAGCACTAAATAGTCATGACTCAAATATAGAAATTTTTCCAATTCAGTATTACAATTAAGAATACATCAAAAATTAATGGTAATTATTAATATAAACTTAAATTAAATTTTTTTTGTTTTAGCATTTCTTTTATGTATCCGATGACAACCTGCCTATCCCTGAATTGTCTAACCTTTATTAAAGTATTATTATTAAAGTACTAGGAGTCGCTTATTATTACTGAAGATAGCCTCATCGAGATTTTTGAAGCCATTGCTTTGTTGATCTGTTTAATTCCCTGCGCCAAATATGCCTTAAATAGCCAACTTAAGATCGCTCGATATTTCTGGTTCGGCGCTGTGTTGGTATTTTTCTCTGCGATACGCCGAGAGTTAAGCTTTGTTCCAGACATGTTGGTTCCTAAAGACTTTATCTTATTAGGACAGTCCTATGACTGGTGGGAAGACAGCTTCTTGTTGGTTGTGACATTGACCGCGTTGGGCAGTTTAATTTATAGCTGGCGCTATGTGGTTGCCGTGCTAAAAGGCGTACCTAAATGGCTTTATGCATTCACAGGTACCCTACTGGTTTTTCAGTATCTTGGAGAACACCACATTGGCTTTGATCATAACCTTGGAGTATGGGTAGAAGAGGTCTCTGAAGGTATTATCTACCTTACTGCTTTGATTTATTTATGGCGCTTTAAGCTCACAGAATTTAATCAGCAATTACAGCAGCGTTTGCCTACAGCTGCGCTAAAATCTAAGGCGCTGGTTGAGTAATCGCTATCAGCGCCTAAGACTCAACTTCTACTGGTACTTTTTTTGCTTGATGTGAGAATCAGCGGTAGGTTACCCCACGAAAGTTACAACTTATTAACGTGTCTCACACAATTCGCACAACTCATAACTCAGCTTTACTCATAACGTGAAGCACTGCTCTTATAATGATTGCAGCATTAGCAATTTACTGGTCATATTTACCTCTTTGGCCTTACATATATCATTTGATAACTATATACCTGATAAATTAGATCTATAAAAAATAATTTAGATATATAGATTTAGATATATAAAAAGCGGATTAGCGTTGGCCAACGTTTTGTAATGACTAAAATAAACAAATTATAAGGATAAGATAATGAGCGACAAGCGTATTTCTGACAGTATGGAAAAAGCACTAAATGAACAGATGAATAATGAAGCTGCGCAAGCTCAAGCCTATTTATCATTAGGTGTGTGGGCAGATTCAAATAACTACTCTGGTATTGCTGAATTCTTCTATAAGCACTCAGAAGAAGAGCGTCAGCATATGTTCAAGTTTTTAGAATATATCCAAGCGCGTGGCGGTGAAGCAAAAATCGGCTCTATCCCTGCGCCGCGTGATAACCCAGTAGATCTTGAGTCTTGTATTGAAGATGTGTGGCAACACGAACTTGATAACTCTAAAAAAATCTATGCGCTAGTAGACAAAGCGTTAGAAGAAAAAGACTGGCCAACGTTCAACTTTTTACAATGGTTCGTAAAAGAGCAAATTGAAGAAGAAGCCTTAATTGATGGTCTGCGTGATAAGTATGCCTTGGCCTCTGAGAGTAAAGATAACAATGCCAACTTCTACTCCTTAGACCGCGATATGGCAGGCGCCTCTCAAGAAGCTGAGCTGCCTCGTGATCAAAAACTGTAGTCGTAAAACTGGTTTATCCTTCATATTCACAAGTATATTTACAAGGCCTAAGTCATTTAAGGCATAGGTGAGGACATTGTTATGAAAAACCCTATAGATATTGCCATGGACTTAGATGCTATGGACAATAATGATATTCCTGCAGAAGGACTCACCCCCATACAGCGTCAGAGTATCGATGAGTCGCGTATTGATGAGGTATTGGTAGAGGATGCTTTGGATGATAGTGACTATCCCACCATTCGTGATATCGCCGATAATGACGCGGTAAAGCACAGCTATGATAATGACGATGAGTGATGACTTATAGTCAATCATCTAAAGCTCATAAAGCTAAAAAAGCACCCTGGCGTCAGTCAGGGTGCTTTTTTATTGTAGGCTAGTTGATGGTAATCTAGTTGATCACAAACGCTAGGTCCACCCCTCCAAAGTAGAGGCCCAGCCAGCAACTAAAGGCTTGGCCAATGCTTCCATTAAGTCGATATGTGCCTCATCATCATTAAGCGCAGGAATATAATGATATTCTTGGCCGCCAGCATTAATAAAATTGTCTCTATTTTCCATTGCCAGCTCTTCAAGTGTCTCTAAGCAATCTGCCGAAAACGCTGGGCTGACCACCTGTACTGAGCGTACACCTGCTTTGCCCCACTGCTCTAAAGTCACATCTGTATAAGGCTTGACCCACTCTTGCTTGCCAAAGCGTGACTGGAAACTAATGATCCATTCATCCTGACTAAGCCCTAGTTCCTGCGCCACTTGGGCTGCTGTACATTTACAGCGTTTAGGATAAGGATCCCCTTTGTCTGCATAAGGCTGCGGAATGCCGTGGAAGCTAAACATCAACTTATCTGGCTTGCCATGTACTGCTTGAAAGCGGCGAATAGAGTCAGCCAAGGCTTTGATATATAAAGGATGCGCAAAGTAGTCTTTAACAATGGTGTAACTGGGTAGATTGCGCTGCTTTAACGACCATTTAGTCAGTGCATCATAAACCGCCCCGCCTGATGTGGCTGAGTACTGTGGAAATAACGGCAATATCACAAAATGCTCTACCCCTTCAGCGCATAACTTATCCATCACATCAGGTAAGCCTGGGTTACCATAGCTCATGGCAGGATGTACACTGATGTTAAAAGGTCCCATACTTCCCTCAAGGCGGGCATGCAATTTATCTACCTGCTGATTTAATATCTTACGAATGGGGGAATCGCCTTCCCAAACACTGGCATAGGCTTCTGCCACACGCTTAGGACGGGTTGGTAATACGAATAAATTAAGGATGATTGCCCACAAAAACTGAGGAATCTCAATCACTCTAGGGTCAGATAAGAACTGCTTAAGATAACGGCGAACCGCAGGGGCTGTGGGCTCATCTGGTGTACCGAGATTGACCAATAAAACAGCAATGCGTGGAGGGTTATTGGGTTTCATATTACAGAAGATATCCTTGATAGTGGGGGCACAACACTCACTTAGGCCAATCACTTTGACAAAAGCTTACCTCAAGTTTTTATCAAAGCCAATTGAGTGGTCATATTGATTGGCCATAAAGCTTCAGTGTACCATTATTAAGAGGCATTTGACCAAAGTTGATACCCGAAAACCGGCGTGACTAGGCGCGGTATCTAAGTTGCCATAAGCCAAAAAAATGCGCTGCCAGATGTCAGTTGTACTCAAAGACATAGGCGCCTACAATAGCGGATAAAAGCGAATAGTTTTCAATAGTTTCAAGGCTTGCATCACCTGGTTAATCGATATACCCTAAAGCTGACATCTTAACCCTTTTTATTGAGGTAATTTTGAGTATCCAATCGACTGCGACAGATCCAAAACTTGCCAACTCTGTGGGTATCGTAACCCCGCAGACCATGCATTTTGATACCCCGTTGACCTTAGAGTGTCACCGTACTTTGCCTGAGTTTGATTTGGTTTATGAAACCTATGGCCAATTAAATGACCAAAAATCCAATGCGGTGCTGATTTGCCATGCGTTATCCGGCAGTCATCATGCGGCCGGTTACCACAGCGAAGAGGACGTAAAGCCCGGCTGGTGGGACAATATGATTGGTCCTGGTAAAGCCATTGATACCACAAGATTTTTTGTCGTATGCCTCAATAATATTGGCAGCTGTCATGGCTCAACTGGCCCCACAACTCCCATTCCACAATCAAGCTCTGAGGGTACACCTGGCACCCCTTATGGTCCTGACTTCCCTTTGATTACCATTAAGGACTGGGTACGCACACAGGCCATGCTGTCTGACCGCTTAGGCATTGATACTTGGCACGCTGTAGTCGGTGGCTCAATGGGGGGTATGCAAGCACTGCAGTGGTCGGTCGATTACCCTGATCGTTTAAGACGCTGCGTTATTATTGCCAGTACCCCTAAGCTGTCTGCTCAAAACATTGCCTTTAATGAGGTCGCCCGCCAGTCTATCTTATCAGACCCTGACTTTAATCAAGGCCGTTATTTAGAGGCCGGCACTTATCCTCGCCGCGGCCTAATTTTGGCACGTATGGTAGGCCACATCACCTACTTGACTGAAGAGGCGATGAAGTCCAAATTCGGCCGTGACTTAAAGTCTGGCAAATTTATGTACGGTTATGATGTGGAATTTCAGGTTGAGAGCTACTTGCGTTATCAAGGTGAGCGCTTTAGCAAAAACTTCGATGCCAATACCTATCTATTAATGACCAAAGCACTAGATTATTTTGATCCGACTCGCGGTTATGTCAGCGATGAGAGCTTATCAGACTTAGAAGCTCTAAAGCAGACTTTAAAGCACACCCGTTGCCAGTTTTTAATTGTGTCATTTACCACAGATTGGCGCTTTGCTCCCGCCCGCTCTGAAGAAATCGTGGACGCCTTAATGGCCAATGACAAACCGGTCAGCTATGTCAATGTCGATGCACCGCACGGCCATGACTCCTTCTTATTTGATATCCCGCGTTATATGGGTGCCATTAGAGGGTTTTTAAACTCGCCTTTTTTGGGTGCTCACTCAAACACCGACTCTGCCAAACCTGCGGCTACCACTAAGCCCACACCCAGGAGCGCTTAACATGAGAATAGATCATGAACTTGCCAAACAATGGATTGCCCCATACTCTCGTGTATTGGATTTAGGCTGCGGCGATGGCTCATTATTAGAGCACATGCAGTACTCGCTTGGCGTCACTGGATATGGCCTTGAGCTTGATGAAGAAAACATTAACATCGGTATTAGCAAAGGCTTAAATATCATTGAGCAAGACTTAAATGATGGTTTGGCACGTTTTGCTGATAATAGCTTTGATACTGTGGTCATGGCGCGGGCGCTACAGGCTGTGAAGTCCCCTGATACCTTGCTGCTAGATATGCTAAGAGTCGGCCGAGAAGCGGTGATTACCTTTCCAAACTTTGCACACTGGCAAAACCGATTACACCTAGGCTTAAAAGGCTTAATGCCCGTCTCCGAAGCACTGCCTTATGAATGGTATAACACGCCCAATATTCATTTGTGTACCTTTAAGGACTTTGAGCGTTTGTGCTCAGACAACGATATTGAAATTATCAATCGCTTTGCGGTGACCGACTCTGCCTCTGGGTCAAAAAAATACTCGCCCTTAATGGCCTCTATCATCAGACGTGCCCCCAACTTGTTGGCAGATGTGGCCATATATCGGGTGACTAAGGCCAAGTAAGGTGCGTTATTAGAGGTAAATAAGGCCTAAAATAGCAGCGGCGGCTAAAAGACAGTTCAAAAAATATATTTTTTAGCCGCAATTATTAAAAAGTAGTGATAAGATAAGCAAGTAGGTTTAATTTGTTACATAAACCTTACCCGTCTTACCTTGTTACAACTGGTTGCCATATTTTGGCTATTAAAACGTTTATATAGGGTATTTGTCGGTTAGCAGCGTTTGAGTTTCGTGATTGTCGATGTTAAGCTATGTAAATCTTGTCGATGATATGTTATCGACACTAATCAATTTAAGTCATTAAATTCACACTGCGATTATTATCGGTACCCATTTAACGCCCAAGCAGACGTTAACTTGGCTTACTTTAGATTTTAAGTATTTATATTAAATCTTATAACTGCGCGTTAATTTGAATTTTTTTAAATACAGTCAATTTCTGGATATACCCCGTATGAAACTATTAAAAGCCACTTTATTTACCGCCTTGTTTACCACTGCCGGCCTAGCTCAAGCTGACTTAGTCTCTAACGTACCTTTAGACACTTCTCGCTTTGAAATGATGGCTATGGATGAGCTAATCAGCCGTGCCAGCCAAGGTAATGATCACGCCCAATTTTATTTAGCCAAGCGCTACCAAAAAGGTGAAGGCATCGCCAAAAACCCAATCAAAGCCATCGAATGGTATACCCGCGCTGCCAATCAAAATGTAACCCCTGCTCAGCTAAACCTTGGCATCATGTATGCTCGCGGTGAAGGCGTTGCGGTTAACGAACAGCAAGCTCGTTACTGGTTAGAGCGTGCCGCCAAGCGTGGTGACAACCGTGCCAGCTATACCTTAGCCTTAATCGATGAAAAGCAGCGCAAGCTGGTTGATGCCTATAAATGGTATGAGCTATCTGCCCGTGACGGTATGTTAAATGAACAAGTACGTAACAAAGCCCGCGGTAAAATTGGTAAATTGGCCTTAAACTTATCAAGCTCTGATGTGGCCTCTGCTCGCAATCAAGCAGACAGCTGGTTCCAAAGCAAATAAGTAAGATACAGGTAGCCAAGCTCTAAGACTTGCGGTCGGGCTTGGCCGTCTAGCTGTAGGAATCCTCTCACTTTAAGGAGGGGAGGAAGTCAATGCCTATCTAACGATACGATATGATATAAGTAAGCCAAAAAAAACCAGCTTAAAGGCTGGTTTTTTTATGTCTAAAAAAGGAGGATGGCCACAAAATCCTTATCTATTATCATCTTAATGCTAGATTTTCGCCACTGCTGACAACCAACTGCTTGATTTAATGCGGTGTTTTTAAAGTTACCTTGGCTATCTGCTCACCATTATCAGCTACTTGAGCCAGCACCAGCTCGTGCCCGCTATCCGACTCAGTATCACTGATAACCTGCCAGACACCTCGTGATTCATCGGCGCTTGGGGTACCGGTAGCACTGACTGAGATGCTTTTGTTTTTTAGGCGAATCATAGGGGGCTTATGCTCGTAAGCTTGATGCTGATAATCTTGCTGCTGCTGACCTAAGATATGCTCTACAATACTGGCCGCTTGAGCACGTAATGGAGCCACATAGCGGCAAGGCACACCATCAATAGACATACAGTCGCCTATCGCGTAGATATGAGACACACTACTTTGCAGACTGGCCTCATCTACAATAATGCCTGCGTGTGCATCAAAATCTAGGCCAGCACTCAGCGGCAGAGTATCGGCCACCTTTAGGCCGGTACTGATTAATAAGTGATCCACCTGCAGGCTTTGGCTCTCCCCGCTTTGGCAGTTTTTTATAGTCAGCTGATAACCGCCTTCACTGCGGGGTGCCGCACTTTGTACCAGATGACCGCCTAAGAAGGTAATGTCTTGCTTGTGTAGCGCCTGCAGAATTTTATCGGTGGCCAGTGGCGGTAATAGACCCGCCAGTGGTGCGTCATTGATGTCGAGTAACGTCACCTTATGGCCTGCAGTGGTCAAGTCTTCTGCTATCTCAGTGCCTATCATGCCAGCGCCAATCACAGCAATGTGTTTGTTTGCACCAGTCTCGCCAGCAAGGGCGGCCTGAATTTTGCTAAAGCCTTCAAGATCATTGATGTGCCAAATATCCTGATCTGCAAAGCAAGCAGGTATGGCAGGTGCGGCACCGAGTGCCAACACTAGATTGCCATAGCTAAGCTCACCTTTATCCGTCTGTAAAGTACGATTTTTGCTATCGATACTGATAACTTGTGTCTGGCTCATTAGGGTGATATTAGCCTTTTGGGCTGCTTGTACGCCACTCATACGCACCAAGTCTTGTGGGGTTTTGTTTTGGCTTAAGGCCACCGACAGCATCGGCTTATGATATCTATCGGCCATATCTTGAGTGATTAAAGTAATGCCAATATCTGGCTGCTTGGCACGCAGCGCATCAATCACCGTCCAGCCTGCGAGGCCAGCGCCCACGACTACCACATCTTGACACTGCTGTGAGCTGTTTTGCATGCTAGAGGTTAAGGTAGCAGCACCTGGTGTTTCATCTACTTCTAATGGCTTAAACTGCGCTTTGCCTACGCCGCATAGCGGGCAGCAAAAGGTGTCAGGCAACTCATTAAAGGCGATGGGCTCGGGGTTGGCAGATTCAGACTGAGCGGGATAAATCCAGCCACAGGCTTGGCATTCGTAACGGGTTACACTCATGGAACATCCTGTTTATTCAAAAGCTATTTATAAGTAATTTATTATTGGGCAATTATTTTAATGACGTCAATATGTCATTGACCACTATAGGTCAAAACAACAAATTTTACCAAAAAAAACGCCCCTATCCTAAAGATGGGGCGCTTTTAATTGCATTGTTAGCGGGAATATAGGCTATTTGGTTTCGTTAAATAACTCACGGCCAATAAGCATACGGCGAATCTCGCTGGTACCGGCACCGATTTCATACAGTTTGGCATCACGCCATAAACGGCCCAGTGGGTATTCGTTGGTATAGCCATTACCGCCAAAGATTTGAATACCCTCACCGGCCATCCAAGTGGCTTTTTCCGCACACCACAGGATCACACTGGCACAATCTTTGCGTACTTCACGGCTATGACCTGCTCCGCGCTTATCTAACATATCCAAGTTTTTGCCGACAGTGTATAAAAAGCTGCGAGCGGCTTGCAAAATAGTATACATGTCCGCCACTTTACCTTGGATTAATTGAAACTCACCAATAGATTGTCCAAATTGCTTGCGGTCGTGGATATAAGGAATGACATTGTCCATCACCGCTTGCATAATACCCACCGGACCGGCCGCCAATACGGCACGCTCGTAGTCTAAGCCACTCATTAATACCTGAACGCCATTGTTTAGACCGCCCATTATGTTCTCTTCAGGGACGAATACATTATCAAAGACCATTTCACCGGTATGGCTGCCACGCATGCCAAGCTTATCTAGCTTCTGAGCGGTACCAAATCCTGGCATACCTTTTTCTACTAAAAAAGCAGTGATGCCTTTAGCGCCAAGCTCTGGATTGGTCTTGGCATAAACCACCATGACATCAGCATCTGGACCATTGGTAATCCACATCTTACTGCCATTTAGCACATAGCCGCCATCTTTTGCTTCAGCACGCAGCTTCATGCTGGTGACATCAGATCCGGCACCCGGCTCACTCATCGCCAAAGCACCGACAAATTCACCACTAATGAGCTTGGGTAAAAACTTCTGCTTTTGTGACTCACTGCCATTACGTTTGATCTGGTTCACACACAAGTTGGAATGGGCGCCGTAACTTAGACCGACTGAGGCAGAAGCCCGGCTAATCTCTTCCATGGCCACCATGTGTGCCACATAGCCCATATCAGCGCCGCCGTATTGTTCAGGGACTGTGATACCATGCAGCCCCAGATCACCCATCTTCTGCCACAAATCCATTGGGAACTCATCACTACTATCAATATCAGCAGCGCGTGGGGCAATCTCTTTTTCAGCAAAACTTCTCACAGAATCGCGCAGTGCTTGAATGTCTTCGCCCAATTGAAAATCTAATCCTGGTAAACTCATAAATATCCTTTTTTATGTCGGTGGAGAATGAAGTTAAGTATTATATGCTGCTAATCTTGCAGCTTCGCCAACAAAGCCTTGGCTGCTCTTGAGCCATTATTACGCCCCAAAAAATCACTGATACGCTGACCCACATGGATCAGTTTGTCTAAATCAACGCCGGTATCGATACCCATGCCGTGCAGCATATACACCACATCTTCTGTGGCCACATTGCCAGTAGCGCCTTTTGCATAGGGACAGCCGCCTAAGCCTGCGACTGAAGTATCATACTGCGCCACGCCTAAGCTAAGCGAGGTCAAGATATTGGCCAATGCTTGCCCATACGTGTCATGAAAATGACCTGAAATGTCTTTGACATCGATGTACTGCATGGCAGCTTTTAGCGCATTTTGTACTTTAATGGGTGTGCCAACGCCGATCGTGTCGGCAACCCCAATATGTTCAGCACCAATATCAACCAAGCGCTTGGTCACATAAGCCACCTGACTTGGTGCAATCTCACCCTCATAAGGACAGCCCACGGCGCACGAGATAACCCCACGTACTTTAATACCCGCCGCTTTGGCTGCTGCTGCCACGGGGGCAAAGCGCTCGATACTCTCATCAATACTGCAATTGATGTTTTTTTGGCTAAAGGTTTCGCTGGCTGAGCCAAAGATGACCACCTCATCTGCAGCAAATTTTAAAGCACCCTCAAAACCGCGCATATTAGGAGTCAGTACCGAGTAGCAAACCTCAGGATGACGCGCCTGATTAATCAGCTGCATAAGCTCACTGTTGTCGCCCATCTGCGGCACCCATTTTGGGGAGACAAAGCTTGTCGCCTCAAGCTTTTTAATGCCGGCATCAATTAGGCCTTCAATGAGCTCAAACTTTATCTCAGTGGGCACGGTTTGCTTTTCATTTTGCAGTCCATCACGGGGACTGACATCAATAATTTGAACACTATCTGGAACATTCATTGGCGTACTCTTTTTTATAAAGGTTATGTCTATGGCGTTTATGCAAAGTGAGTCGATTGGTTATAACTAGCTACTCGGTATCCAGACGCAGCAGCTCATCTCCATCTGCCACCAAATCGCCTGGCGCAAATAACAGCTCAGCCACCACACCATCAGCTGGCGCATTGATGGTGTGCTCAATCTTCATCGCTTCAATCACCGCCAAAGGTTGACCTTGTTTTACGCTATCGCCAGCGGCCACTTTAAAGGCCACCACTTGACCGGGCATCGGTGATTTTAAACTACCGACAGCTTGGGTATCGCCATCAACATGCGCCATGGCATCGATTAATACAATCTCACCACTGCCGCTGTCGGTAAAGACGTGTACCGTTTCATTTTCAGTAAAGCTTTGTAATCTAATACGCTGACCCTCTAGCCATACCACATAGCTGTGCTCATCGTCCGCTTGATACTGTACCTGACCTTGATAACAGCTTTGAACGCTTTGCTTGGCATCAGCGTCTGAGTTTAGCAGATTAATAGCCAGCTCAAAGCTTTGGCCGGTTTGCTGATTTAACGGCTCAACGTGACGGATAACTGCTTGATAGGTCTGCTCGCTATCGCCTTGCGTTACTACCAGATCAAATTGGCGCTGATAGTCGCTATAGCCGCGCCAGCCGCCAAACTTGATAAAGGGATCTGCATTTTGTGTGGCCACGTTCGCATGGCCGGCTCGCTGCTCTTGGTTTAGTTTGTTGATAACCGCGGCTGAAACCAACGTTTGCAATGACAAAGGCTGTTGGTCAAATAAGCGCTCTTTTTCACGCTCAATCAATGCCGTATCTAGCTTGGCTTGACTAAAAGATGGCGTGGCTAGGATATGACGTAAAAACGCCACATTATTGGGCAGCCCCACAATACGAGTTTGCGCCAAGGCCTGATCTAATTTTGCCAAGGCCTGCTCACGGGTTGGCGCATGCACAATTAATTTGGCAATCATTGAGTCATAAAAGGGGCTGATCACATTACCCTCTTCTACCCCATCATCGACTCGCACCGCACTAACACTAAAGGCCGTGTGCACAGGCTTACGATAGGTAAACAGTGTGCCTGTAGCAGGTAAAAAACCATTGTCTGGGTTTTCAGCACAAATACGCGCTTCAATCGCATGGCCGTTAATAGCCAAGTCTTGTTGTTTGACCGGAATCTCACCGCCTGCGGCCACAATAAGCTGCCACTCTACCAAGTCCATACCGGTAATGGCTTCGGTCACCGGATGCTCTACTTGCAAACGGGTGTTCATCTCCATGAAGTAAAAATTCATCTCAACTTTACCATCGGCGCTTGGGCGCTGCTCGACAATAAACTCGACGGTGCCGGCGCCGACATAATCGACCGCACGCGCGGCATTAATGGCAGCAGTACCCATGGCCTGACGCATCTCCTCATCAACATTGGGTGCAGGGGCCTCTTCTAGTACTTTTTGGTGGCGGCGCTGCACCGAGCAGTCGCGCTCAAACAGATGCACATAATTGCCATGACTGTCACCGAAGACTTGAATCTCGATATGACGTGGATTTAAGGCATATTTTTCAATTAATACCACATCATTGCCGAAGCTGGTGATGGCTTCGCGGCGACACGAATCTAGCAGACTGATAAAGTCCTCACGGCGCTCAACCAAGCGCATGCCTTTACCGCCGCCACCTGAGCTGGCTTTGATTAACAGCGGATAACCGATTCGGTCCGCTTGCTGCAATAAAAACTCAGGGTCTTGGTTACTGCCATGATAACCGGGAATCAATGGCACGCCAGCGGTTTCCATCAGCTGCTTTGACTCCGCCTTTAAACCCATAGAAGTAATTGCCGCCGCAGAAGGGCCAATAAAGACAATACCGGCCTCCTCACACGCCTTGGCAAAAGAGGCGTTTTCACTTAAAAACCCATAACCGGGGTGGATGGCCTCAGCCCCTGTCTGCTGCGCAATTTTTATCAGCAAGTCGCCTTTTAGGTAACTGTCTTTTGGCGCTGAACCGCCTAAATAGACAGCTTCATCGCAGACACTGACATGCTTGGCATAACGGTCGGCATCAGAGTATACAGCGACAGTTCGAACGCCCATGCGCTTGGCTGTTGCGGCCACTCGGCAGGCGATCTCTCCGCGGTTGGCAATGAGTATTTTAGAAAACATGACAGTCCTTATCGTTTAATCTATATTGCAAAATTTAAGAGTAGAATTTATTACATGGCTATTAATGAATTAACTTTTAATCTGAGGTCTTAGCAGGTTTGATATCTGGCTGATAAAAGCACAGTTAGCTCAAAAGCGCTAACACCTCTTTAAATGGGGGTAACCCCTCAAAATTAGCGGCTTCTGAATCGATGCTATGCCAATCAGACTTTGAGCGTAAACAAAAATTCGCGACGACCTCTACCGTAACTGAGCGGTCAGCCATCTCCAGCAGACCGACAGGTATCCATACATATTTACCCGCAAAGTCATTTGGCACTGGGCAGCCACATTCACCACAAAAGTGGGCACTAAATCCAGTCGGCTTTTTCCAAATCTTTATATTATGCCGCTTTGTCCATTGAAAATGAGTGGCTTCGATAATCGTAGCTGAGTTAGCGCTTGAACCAGATTGTTTTTTGCATAAGGAGCAGTGACACTGATAAATTTTAAGCGGCGTAGTAGAGACATCACAGCTAAATTCAATATTGCCACACAAGCACTTTCCTTGCATCGTCGTCTTGTCCCAAAAGTAGTTAGTAATTAGTAGTTACTATTAATTTAACCAATTAGGTTTGCGTTTTTGCAAAAAGGACTGCACGCCCTCTTTACCTTCAGCAGAGGCTCTGATATCGGCAATACCAGCTACGGTCTGGGCAATTAAAGCCTCATCAATGGTTTCTCCGGCGACATAGTGCAGCAGATTTTTACACTCTTTCACCGCATTTGGGCTGTTGTTACGCAGCTTTTTGGTAATGAAAGCGACTGTCTCATCCAGTTTATCAGCAGCGACCGCCTCATGAATAAGTCCGATACGCTTTGCCTCTGGTGCATCAAATACTTCTGCGGTCAAAAAATATCGGTGTGCCGCTCGAGCGCCCATCGCTCTAATCACATAAGGGCTGATGGTCGCTGGCACCAATCCTAGACGCACCTCACTAAGACAAAAGTTGGCTGAGTCGACGGCTATGGCAACATCACACGCAGAGACAAGACCAATACCACCAGCATAAACGTCGCCTTGAATGGCGGCAACCGTCGGCTTAGGACAGGTGTAAATCACCTTGAGCATTTGCGCCAGTTTATCGGCATCTGCAAGATTCTCATCACGGCTATAATCAGCCATGGCACGCATCCAGTTTAAATCGGCGCCTGCGCAAAATGCCTTACCTTCGGCTGCTAACACAATAACTCGCACTGCATCGCTATTGCCTAGATGGGTAAACGCTTGGTTTAATTCTTCAATGACGTCATCATTAAAGGCATTACGCTTGTCTGGGCGCGCCAGAGTGACGGTAGCAATATAATCCTCGACGCTGACGTTTAAGGTATCAAGCTCAGCTAACGGCGCTAATTGAGAGGGTAAGCTGGTTGTCATAAGTTTCTCGTTATCTTCTTATTTTTGTATTCATGAAATGATTGGGTCTGTGTTTAATCTAACACCCTTAGGACTTACGCATAAATTAAGCGTTATTGCGACTGGGTATCATTTATTCGCTTGCTGTACGGTAGTTCCAGAGACTTCACAAACAACACCCAGTCGCCTATTAAATACTGTGCTTTGCGTAAGTCCTAAGCCTAAATCATAAGGCTCTCAGGTTAATTTAATGAAGGCTTAGGTTTACATTCTAAACACACCAAACTTGGTCTCTTCAATTTCAGCGTTGTAAGCGGCACTTAACCCCAAGGCCAATACCTTTCGAGTATCGACTGGATCAATCACCCCATCATCCCACAAGCGGGCGCTGGCATAATAAGGATGACCTTGTTTTTCGTACATCTCTTTGTACGGGGCTTTAAACGCTTCTTCTTCCTCAGCGCTCCAGGTTTCACCTTTGCGCTCAATATTGTCACGTTTGACTGTGGCCAATACTGACGCTGCTTGCTCACCGCCCATCACTGAGATGCGTGCATTCGGCCACATCCATAAGAATCTTGGGCTATACGCTCGGCCACACATACCATAATTACCAGCACCGAATGAGCCACCGACAATGACCGTGAACTTAGGCACTTTGGCATTGGCAACAGCCATTACCATCTTCGCACCATGACGGGCGATGCCTTCGTTCTCATACTTGCGACCAACCATAAAGCCGGTGATATTTTGCAAGAATACCAATGGAATATTGCGCTTACAACACAGCTCAATAAAGTGGGTTCCTTTCTGAGCTGACTCACTAAATAAAATACCATTGTTGGCAATAATGCCGACTTTCATACCTTCAATATAAGCAAAACCACAAACCAGCGTTGTCGCAAATCGGGCCTTAAATTCATCAAACTCACTGGCGTCCACAATACGTGCGATGATTTCACGAATATCAAATGGCTTACGGGTATCGGTTGGAATCACGCCATACAGCTCTTTGGCATCATATTTTGGCTCACGTGGCTCAATTTGATTGGGGATGTGTTTTGGCGGACGATTGAGGTTACCGACAATATCACGTGCCAGCGATAAGGCGTGTAGATCATTTTGTGCCAGATAATCGACCACACCAGACAGACGGGTATGCACATCACCACCGCCTAAGTCCTCAGCACTCACCACCTCACCAGTTGCCGCTTTCACCAGTGGCGGACCACCTAAAAAAATAGTACCTTGGTCTTTTACGATGATAGATTCATCACTCATCGCAGGAACATAAGCACCGCCTGCGGTACAGCTGCCCATCACTACTGCAATTTGCGGAATACCGGCCGCACTCATGTTGGCTTGGTTAAAGAAGATACGCCCAAAGTGCTCTTTATCAGGAAATACCTCATCTTGATTGGGTAAGTTGGCACCGCCTGAGTCGACTAAGTACACACAAGGCAGGTTATTCTCTTGGGCGATTTCTTGCGCGCGTAGATGCTTTTTGACGGTCATCGGATAGTAAGTGCCGCCTTTAACAGTGGCATCATTACAGACAATCATACACTCAATGCCATTGATACGACCAATACCTGCAATCACGCCTGCCGCAGGAATGTCAGCATCATACATATCAAAGGCTGCCATGGGTGCCACTTCCAAAAAAGCAGTGCCCGGATCTAGCAAGCGTTCAACCCGCTCACGTGGCAGCAGCTTACCTCGCGCCAAATGTTTGGCACGTGCTCGCTCAGGACCCCCTTGAGCAATCTTTTTTAGGTGCGCGTGTAGGTCGTCAACCACTGCCTGCATGGCAGCAGTATTGTCGGCAAACTCTTTGGAATTTGGACTCAGCTTACTGGTAATAATGGCACTCATGACATCCCTTATCTATGATTTTGCTCGCCACCTTTTATGCTCAATGCTCAGCTAAGCTAGGCACATACATCAGGTGGCGGTTATTTATAATTAATGGTTACAAATGCTGGGCAGTTATAATCCCAGCTCTTCAATCATCATTTCCGTGATCTTGTATTTTTGGATTTTACCGGTAATGGTCATCGGGTACTCTTCAACAAAGCGGAAGTACTGTGGCACTTTGTAATGCGCGATGTTGTCTTTACAAAACTGCTTAACCTCATCCTCTGTCAGCTGCTCGCCTTTTCTAGCAATAATCCAGGCTGCCAGTACCTCGCCATATTTTTTATCAGGAACGCCCACAACTTGCACGTCACTAATCTTTGGATGGCGGTATAAATAGTTCTCAATTTCTACCGGATAGATGTTTTCACCGCCGCGGATGACCATATCTTTGCTGCGGCCAACCACTTTAATATAACCGTCTTCATCCATGGTGGCTAAGTCGCCGGTGTGCATCCAGCCATCTTGAATGGCTTCGCGGGTCTTAAAGCGGCTGCCCCAATAGCCTTTCATCACCGAATAGCCACGGGTTAATAGCTCACCTGTTTCACCGATAGGCACTACCTCTCCGGTCTGGGTATCGACAATTTTCACCTCTAAATTAGGTTGCACTAAGCCCACAGTAGAGACTTGTTTATCAAGCGGGGTGTGTTTGTTGGTCTGACAAGATACGGGGCTGGTCTCGGTCATGCCGTAAGCAATGGTGACCTCGCTCATGTGCATCTCATCGATGACGCGGCGCATCACCTCAATGGGGCAGCTTGAGCCGGCCATGATACCAGTACGAAGGGTCGACAAATCGTATTTGCCAAAGTCTGGGTGATCAAGCTCCGCAATAAACATGGTGGGCACACCATGCAGTGCGGTGCATTTCTCATCTTGTACCGCTTGCAACACGCTAAGCGGCTCGAAGCCATCATTGGGATAGACAATACAGCCGCCATGGGTCAAAATCGCAAGGTTACCAAGCACCATACCAAAGCAGTGATATAGCGGCACTGGAATACATAAGCGATCCTCAGGCCCTAAATCCATCGCCTCGCCAATAAAGTAGCCATTATTTAAGATATTGCGATGCGTCAAGGTTGCCCCTTTTGGGGTACCTGTGGTGCCACTGGTGAACTGAACGTTGATGGGATCAGTATTTTTTAATTTGGCCTGACGCTCAGCCACCCGTGGATCATTAGCATCGCCCTCTTTCATCCACTCTGAGAATTTTTGCATAAAGCCAAACGTCTCATCCGTGTCTGGCTCATCAATCCAGATAATACGCTCAACAGTAGGTATCTCAACCAAGTCTAATTGGGTGTAGTGCTTGTGATAAATCTCAGGACATAATTCGCGAATGATATTGGCATAATCACTGGTTTTGAAATGGCGCATAAGCACCAAAGCTGAGCAGCCCAATTTATTTAGCGCATATTGCAGCTCAAAGCTACGGTAGGCGGGGTTAATATTTACTAAAATCACGCCTACCTTGGCAGTGGCCAATTGCATAAGCAGCCATTCAGCGTTGTTATGTGACCAGATACCAACGCGATCACCAATCTCCAGACCCATTTCAATCATAGCGCTGGCCAGTTGATTGACTTTTTGTTGCAGCTCGCGGTAAGTCCAACGTATGCCTTGATGGCACACCACTAGGGCTTCTTGATCGGGATATTTTTCTACCACGGCATCAAAAAAGTCACCAATAGTGACTTCGATTAACGCCGTTTGGGGGCCTTGATCTTGGCTCAGCTTAAGCGGCGCATTGCTCGATTTGGCGCCCATACTAATGCGAGGGACCGTATCTAAATCTATAGAAACAGAGGAAGAATCGATGTTATTGGAGGGATGTGAAAAAGAGGTAGAGCCAAACATAACGAATCCTTTCGTTGCAATATTGGATAAAAATTTCGATAAAAAATGTCACTATGGTATGCGACTGTGCAGCCTACAATCTGTAGGTTGATGGCACAATCATCCCCCATAATGACCTAAATCCATTTAATAATATATCTGCGATATATGACAGATAACGCGTCATCTTTCATATTTTAAAACAACCACTTACTTCTAAAAAACTGCGGTTTATTCTAGGTTAGCGTTGTTTCCTGTTCTAATATAAAGGCTAATGACAACTGGTGTCAACAACTACTACTAATAACAATAACTTAGTTCATCATTAATTAACTAAATCCTATAAATTCACCTCCACAATATCCCTGTTAACCAAGGCGGCTCGCCTCTGTGCTAGGCTTTAGTGATAAAAAAATTATCTGTGAGCGAATTTTTATGTTGATAAATACCCCATTACCCCAATATAAATGACATTGCATGAAAGATGAGTCTATCTAGCAGACAACTGCTCTATATAATTAATTGAGACCCCCTATGACCGAACTTACTGATTTACGCCAACGCTTTTTTATCGCTGACTCTCCTGTACGCGGCGATGTGGTGCGCTTAAAGCAAAGCTATGCCACCATTACTGCCCAAAAACCCTACCCTGAGTCTATTAAGCGTTTGCTTGGTGAGATGCTAACTGCAGCCAGCTTATTAATTGGTACCCTAAAAATTGAGGGTAGCTTATCTATCCAGTTGCAGTCCTCTGATGAGAGCAGCTTATTGAACTGGGCAATGGCTGAATGCAATCAGTCTGGCATCATTCGCGCTTTAGCCAGCTGGAAGCAAGACACCGAAGAGCAGCAGCAAGCTTGGGCGAACAAGGCGACTGCCGATGATGCTTTTGCTGAGCTCGGTGCTGTGGGCAAAGGCGTCATGTTTATCAACATTCAACCTGAGCGCGGCGAAGCTTATCAAGGTATCGTTGAGCGCAGTCATGACAACTTAGCTGAATGCTTGGCCCATTATCAATTGCAATCGGCGCAAATCCCAACTTTGATTAACTTGGCTTGTGATGGTCTGCAAACTGGTGGTATCTTGGTACAAATGCTGCCCCGCACTGCCGAGGAACAACACGCTATTGAGCAAGATGAAACGGCCGGTATTGATGATGATCTATGGACCCGCTTGACCTTATTGACGCGTACCTTAAAGTTTGAAGAGCTAACCACCTTGGAGGCCAGCGAAATCATCTACCGCTTATACAACGAAGAGAGTGTGGTCGCCCCTGAGCCTATCTCTTTAGAATTTGGCTGCACCTGCTCACGTGAAAAATGTGAAGGGGCTATTTTGCAAATCGGCGAAGCAGAAGTTTTAGAGATTGTAGAGGAGCAAGGCGGTACCTTTGAGATGGATTGCGGTTTTTGTGGCTCTATCTACAAGTTTACCAAAGAGGATGTCAAGCACATCTTTGCTTAAGCGTTAAGCGGTTAATTACCCAAAAATATACCTCCCCCTTAGGCTCGAGCCTAAGGGGGATTTTTAATTTCAGCGTGGTTTTGTGACAGCGATTATGGCTGTGATTACTTTGTCATAGGCGCATCTTATGATTGCGCGGTATTAGACCACCACCTCAATCTCATCAGGAAAGGAGTGAATACGCGGCTTTAAGGCTGACTCACTGTCTCTATTGGCCTGTAACCACTCACTGACTTGATTATGCACACGCTCATCGTACTGCAAATTGATGTGATTAACCCCATAAAACACCGCTTTTCGACCCTCAGGCACATATAAATGGTGATTTTCATGAGTCTTGCCAGCCTCACCGAGCGCCGATTCTATCATCACCAAGCCATCACCCACCAAGTTACTCGCCTTAGATTCATACACCCCCTCAGCAATAGAGCCGGCAATAAAAAAGGTATTGATGTGACGTGGCAACTTGGTCGGATGGCGAAAGTCTTCGGGCAATACATCCCGTACTTTAAGCCCCTTCCAATCCTCATCGCGAATACAGCCATGACGAAGGTCAATAATACCGGCACTACGTATATCACCAAGCTTAGATAACGAACCTGCAAAGGGCACTTTGGCCATAATATCTAATAGGTGATAGCTGATGCGCTCAAGTATGGCGCCTTGATGAGGTGAGCCTATGGTTACTAAGTTGCCCACGCGCGCTACCCAATCTTGGCGCTCTTGCTCACCATAAAACAGCGCACTACGAGACACCAGTCCCCCCATGCTATAGCCTACTAAATCTATTTGGGTAATGTCTGGATTTTTTATGACCAGTTGCTGTAGTAAATTGGCCAAATTATGACCGTTTTGGGAGATGCGTCTACCCGTATTGTAATCTAAGTAAAGCACCGTACTTTTAGGGACACTCAGTGCAATATGCTCACCTAAGCTGTCCTCTTCACAAGGATGCCAGCTTAGATAACTCAAGCCCAGACCATGACACAACACAATCACACGCCCGCACAACGGATCTGCCTTAGCGCCTAGCGGTTGACCATATCTATCATAGAGCACCATGGGCACCGCCAGTGGATTGTCGCGAGCAACCAGATGATCGCCAACCATACCATTAATCACGTTAACCAGCTGCTTTAGACGTTCAGGAAGTAGGCGACGTTTTTGATTAATGAGGCTTTTTCGGTACAGCTGCATGCTGCTGCTCGTGACACCACGGCCTACAGTTTGCATGGTATAGCGCACCACATTGTACAATCTGCGAGTCACTCCTTGCTGCCAACGATTGAGATGATCTTCATTAAAGCGGCCCAAAGGACGCAAGAGAATCTCAGAGTGTATGGCCTCAATAATCTCAGTAGCCCCCACCGCACCTGTGGTAGCAAGCTGCACCAGACCCTCAAGTACATTGCTCACCGACAGTGGTGGTTTTTTTGATGGTGCACTCGGCTCATAGGCCATATTAATTAGGGCATTTTCATCGAGGTAATCTAGATGGTTTAACTGTTGGTGCAAGTCCTCTAAATACACCGGATTGGACGCATTAATAAGCTCACACGTCTCATATAAAGAATATTGCTGCGATAAGTCTTCAGAAGCAGGCGATGTGGGTGAAGTGCTGTTTGACATAATAGTTATATTTTATAAGTTGGGATGGCTTCATATTATCTGTTAATTTAGATAAAGTAAAAACCCCAAGTGTTAACTTGAGGTTTGTTTTTAGTACAATTATCATAACTTTATTTTCACAATTAAAGATTGGCTTGTCTTTAACGGTTTTCTGCTTTAACGATTGCCACCAAGCTTAAAGCCTAAATAACCCACAGCTGCCCCATAAGTATCCTTATAATTGCGCTTAATGAATGGCATAACTTGAGCGGCCACTTTAGTGTTTTTTTCGATCCCTTCACCTGAGTGCTGAAAATTACTCATAATATACGTATAGCCATTCATTTCATCTACTGCATGAAGGCCGGTTGACTCTGCACCAGCTGGTGTCGATAAAATTCGGACCAATTCATGAGTATCTACATTGTAGGCCCATAAAAAGTTATTAACATGGGTGCCTGAGTCTTCACCGATAAATAGCGTGCGCATTTTTTCGGAGAATTTTAAGTTATCCGGACAAGATACTTTATCCGGATGCGATTGATTGCCCAACGCATCCGCCTCGATATCTTGACCGGCCAAATTCGGTGGTACAGCCATACTGACTGGCACCCAATCTGAGTGGATAGGCTGCTTAGTATTTAGGGTCACTTGGCCACTGCGCAGCTGATGGGCATAGACTGCACCTGACTTATTTTCAGCCACGTGCACATCATAGTCACCATATTTAGTAGGATCGACCATAGATTTTTCAATCCTTGCCATCGCCGAATATACGATTTTATCTTTGACATTCACCGTAGTTCCCTCCATTTTAGTAAAGGCCATAGAAGCACCTTTTAGCGCCGCATAACGATGGGTCTCTAAGAAGGCAGCGGCTTTTTCAGCATGCCTGTTGCTGGTATTTAATTTAATCCAGTTGGGTTTTCCGCCATAATAAATCTTGGTATAGCTGGCATCTTTTGGGTCAGTGTATTTAACACTCATGATATCTTCAGGCTTAAAGCTGTTGGCCATCGCTTCAATTTCGCTGCTGGTGGCATGACCCAAATGAATCCAGCGCGTGGTAAATTCGCCTGTGCCCACACCCTTAGCTGACGTCTGAGTGACTTTTGCGACGTATAAATTACCAGCTGATAAGTCTCTGGGCTTGTCGGCCACAAACATAAACAGACCGCCATTGGTGGCATCATCGCCCATGATAGCAGTACGCTCATCTGGCATCATCTGTATCAATTCATGTGAGATACGTCCCAAGTTATAGTGTTTTTTGACAAAGCCTGTACCGTCTGGATTAACAAACACCTCTGGCATATGACCATAATGATAAGGATTGGCTTTGTTTTGATCGCCATAAAGCGCTTGACTAAAATCCAAAAACTTACCCCCATCTTGCTTTGCTAAATTATGGGCATCCGGCTCATACTCTTCAGAGGATAAATGAGTACCCCAAGGAGACAATGAGGCACCGCAAGTAATCCATAGACCATGTACAGCTGAGGTATCAACATTATGATACTTCACCAAGCTCAGCTCACCAGTATTTGGGTTTTGATCCAAAGTAAGTACTGCAATAGGAGATGGCAGGCGACCCCAGGTGTCCTTACCGGCACGGTTCATGCTGGCATATTCAAATTGCACTACCGCAAATACTGTATTGCCTTTTACGCCCGGTACACGAGCGCCTTTAACAGCAATCAATGAAGAGCCATCTGGGCAATTAGAATAAAAAGGCATCGGCTCGCCTGCTGACGCATCATATAACGGTCGGTTATTGATGTCGTACAATTGGCCAGCACGGGTGAGTCCTCCTAGACCATCGGGCACCATATCACCGGTCACAAAAAACGGCGTGTAAGCCAAATCAAATACTTGAGTGCTGCCATCGGTGAATTCTGCCTGCATTTTTGAATCGACATAGACTGTGGCCATCTGCTCAGGATTGGCGAGCGACGGCGCTTGCATACCCAAAAATCTCACCTGTTTAATCGCCTTAGCTAAAGGCGCAGCGCCGGTTGCAACAGGCACAGCATTGAGGCGAGCTGAGGTATTGCAGCCTGCCAAAGGTAGCATGGGCACACCAGCCAAAAAGGTAATCACACTGCGGCGAGTCGCTGACATATTGGCCAATTTGCTGCCGGATTTTTCAATACTGGCGTGATCAGCGAAGTCTAAGTTTATGTCAGCCGGTGTTTGGCGAATGCTGTCTTGGCTAGAACAAAGGGCAACTGGGCGGCGCATCATAAATTCCTCAAAAAAATGTTCAACGGGGGATAACTCTGGACAAAGAGTACAGTGCCCTAGCCTACTTCGATGAGATGACAGCTTGTTTAAAGATTTATGACACCCAGATGACAAAAAAGCCAGTGCGATTATGGCACTGGCTTTTGACTTAATGTGAGGGTTAGCCGCTTATCTGAGGTGGCTAGCTTATATGAAGTAACTAGCTTATCAGGGACTAAGGAATGGTGGTGGTCGCCACCTCAGGTGGTACATAAGTGTGATGACGATTCATACGCTTCTCTAAGAAGCGGAAGGTTAATAAAATCACCCAAGACAACACTAAATAGATTAAACCTGCAGCAAAATACAGCTCAAAGATGGTATAGGTGCGCGCACTGATGGTCTTAGCAATACCCGTAATGTCCATTAACGCAATGGTCATGGCAAGCGAGCTGCCTTTTAGCATAAAGATAACTTCATTACTGTAGGCAGGTAGCATGATGCCAAAAGCACGCGGTAAGGTAATTCGGGTAAGTTTTTGCCAACGCGACATACCTATGGCGTCAGCTGCCTCCAATTCACCAGGTGGAATAGACTGAATGGCCCCGCGAATAATCTCAGCAGTATAAGCACTGGTATTTAAAGTAAAGGCGATAATTGCACACCAAAAGGGCTGCTTTAACACCGGCTCCCACAGCGCTGAGTCTTTGATAAACTCGAACTGTGACAGACCATAATAAATCAAGAAAATCTGTACCAACAGCGGTGTGCCGCGGAAAAAGAATATATATAAAAATGGCAGCACTTGAACCCAGCGACTAGCCGATAAGCGCAATAATGCCAGACCCAGTCCAAAAAACAGGCCAAGTACACCAGAGATAACCACCAACTGCGTGGTCAGCACAACCCCACTTAGTAAATCAGGTAGGTATGTAAAAATTACTTGCCAATTCCAATCCATAATTGCCCCCTACCCTTGTGCTGCATCTAGTGAGTGTGAAACTTGCTGCTTTGCCAATTTTTTTGCATAGCGTTTTGACGGGTTGGCCCGCCACTCAAGCCACATCATAAAGGCGGTCACCACTATGGTTAGACCCAGATAAATAAAAGCGGCCGCCATATAAAAGGTAAAGGCCTGCTGCGTGGCCTGTGCCCCGCGCGCCGCATGGTACATGATGTCCTTTAGACCCACCACAGAAACCAGGGCCGTATCTTTTAACAATACCAAAAACAAGTTTCCCAGACCTGGCAGCGCCAAGCGCCAAACCTGGGGCACTATGATGCGAAAATAAAGCTGCATTGGCTTCATACCTATGGCTTCAGCTGCTTCCCATTGCCCTTTGGGAATCTCTTGGATCGCCATGCGAAACACTTCGGTCGCATACGCCCCAAAGGCAATAGATAGTGCCAACACACCTGCCAAAAACGGACTCACTTCCACATAGTCGTTATAGCCAAATTTTTGTAATATGGCCATAATCAGCATGGAGCCGCCGTAGTATAAAAACAGCACTAATAACAGCTCTGGGATGCCACGCATGGTCGCGGTATATACCGTCGCCAACTTGCGTAATATCCAAATTTTTGAGAGCTTCGCAGTAGCGCCCAATAGCCCCAATACCAAACCTATTGCAAGACTTGATAAAGCAAGTTTGATGGTAATCAACGAGCCACTAAGTAAGAGATGTCCAAAACCTTGCAAATCAAACACGTGAGAAGATACCTAAATAATGAGAAGTAGAAGGAAAGAAGTGCTGACAAGAGCCGTTAAACCGAACGCTCATTGACCCGTCTTCAATCTGGCGGCTGTCATTAAGCATGGAGAACACACTGAGACGAGTTTTTCATATAAAAAACATGCAAGCGGCGAATTCTAACATATTCTACTAGGGTTCGTTAAGTATAAGATGCGCTGACGATGGCGCTTATTTGACTGCTTAAGTCAATTTTTGGGCATAAAAAAGCCCCACTGCTTAGTGAGGCTGTCTTTGTTTCATATTAATTGTTCTAAATTAGCCCTAAAGCTTACGCACTTACTTGTCACTTTGGCTATTTATGTCACTGATTATTTGATCGAAAAATGCTTGTCTTTAATTTGATCATAAGTGCCATTGGCTTTAATCGCAGCCAACGCTTCATTGAGCTGCTCTTTTAGTGCATCTTGCTTGCGCACCGCAATGGCAAAGTTATCATCAATTTCGATATCCGCCCCTTTAACTTCAAACTGTGAGTTGTTTTTGCTTAACCATTCTATCGCCGGTAGTTTGTCAGAAATCATAGCATCAACACGATTAGACTCTAAGTCCAAAAAGGCATTGTTAAGGGTGTCATACAACTGCATATTGGCCTTTGGATAGGTAGACTCTAACCACTGAGATGAGATGGTTGAGCGCTGAGCGGCAATCTTGCTGCTGGTTATATTATCGCTGTGACTGGGATCAAATGTGCTGTCTTTACTGGCAATAAACACCAAGGCATTGGTAAAATAAGGGTCGGTGAAGTCGACTTGTTGTGAGCGCTCTGGAGTCACTGACATGGCGGCCACAATGGCGTCGTATTTTTTGGCTTTTAAACCTGGAATAATGCCTTCCCAATCTTGAGCCTGAATCTCACAGCTCACCTTCATTTGCTCACATAAGGCGTTGGCAATATCGACATCAAATCCTTGTAAATTACCCTCAGCATCGGTGTAATTAAAGGGTGCATAAGCGCCTTCAGTGGCAATGCGCAGCACTTTTTGTTCTTCCTGTGCGCCCGCAGCTTTATCGTCCGCTTCAGTCTGTTGGTTATTACAACCACTCAAAAGTAGCGACAATGATAGTGTGGCCATGACAGTGGCGGTGCCTTTAAGCAAACGGCTTTTTTTGAATTGAGCCGCGGCAGGTAGTGAGTTAACCATCCTTACGTCCTTATAAAAATCTAAAAAAAGCTGGCCTGAAATCTTATCGCCTTATCTGCCCCATCAAAACCAGATGGCCAATTAAAGACTTACGATTTCAGCCAGCAATACCAGCACCTTGTCATTGCCTCAGGCGCTAATGTGCTTATATTGCTGTCTTACAATAGACAGCAATGGATAGAGATAATGGCCTATTGAGCAGCCGCTTTTTGGGCCGCAGCGGTGTTGCTGGTACCAAAGTAAGGCGCCGAAATCTCATCATATTTACCACTTTCTTTAATCGCGGCTAATGCTTGGTTGAACTTACCGGCCAGCGCATCGCCTTTACGCACAGCGATACCCATCGCATCATCGCTATTGAACTCTTCGCCTTTTTGTTCAAAAGCTTTGCCCTCTTCACTGGTTAACCAATAGGCGGCAGTAACTTTATCTGAGAACAAGGCACGAATACGACCTGAAGTGAGATCTAGATAAGCATTTTCTTGGGTATCATATAAGCTTACTTTAGCTTCAGGATGCGACGCTTCGATATACTGAGCGGCGATGGTGGCGCGCTGAGCACCGACTGGAATATTACTAAAATCATCTTTTACGCTAACGTTCTCACCTTTTTTGGCCACTAAGATAAGGCCGTTATTTAGGTAAGGGTCAGTAAAATCGACCTTTTCAAGACGCTCAGGCGTAATAGACATACCAGCGATAATGGCATCGAACTTCTTGGCTTGAAGTCCTGGAATTAAGCCATCCCACTCTTGTGAGCTGATATCACACTTAGCTTTCATCTCATCACATAAGGCATGGATTAAGTCGATCTCAAAGCCGATTAACTTACCATCAGCATCGGTATAGCTAAGAGGCTTATAGCTTGATTCGGTAGCGATACGGATAGTCTGACCTGCGCTATCAGCTGCCTCAGCTGCGCCAGTTTCGGCATCAGCAGGCGCTTGGCTGTTGTTACAAGCGGCCAGCATCAGACCAGATAAGGCCATAGATAATACAGCCCATTTACTTTTTGCTTTTGGGAAAGTTGTCATGATAAGTCCTAACTTTAGATAAAATTTGATAACCGTTTAATGGCTATTTAACAAGTGTCTCATAGCCATTGAATAATCTTTAATGCTCTGCGATAACTAAGTGGCTTAATTATTTGCCAAAATTAGCCGCTTCAATCTCAGCCAATTTGCCATTGCTACGGATGGCTTCAATGGCTTTGTCAAACTCAGCTTTTAGAGGGTCGTTTTTGCGCAGTGCAATCCCTAAGTGATCGTCGTTATCAATCTCTTCACCAATGACGGCGTAGTCGGGATTCTCAGGTAACCAGTCAGCTGCAGATACTTTTTCTGCCAATACGGCATCTACGCGCCCTGATTTTAGGTCAAGGTAGGCATTTTCATAGGTATCATACAAGTTAACCTTGTTGCCATCTTTGCCATCGAAGTTATCTAGCAAATACTCGCCTAAAGTGGTTGAGCGCTGGCTGCCTAAGTCTTTATTGGTCACATCATCAGGGCTAAAGCTCCCGTCTTTTTTGGCCAACCAAACCATGGTATTTGAGAAATAAGGGGCACTAAAATCAACCGTTGCCGCGCGCTCTGGTGTGATGGACATACCGGCGATAATGGCATCGTACTTATTGGCCAATAGACCAGGGATAATACCGTCCCAGTCTTGAGCAACGATTTCGCATTTGGCTTTCATCTGTTCACACACAGCATTGGCCACATCAACATCGAAGCCGCCTAAGCTGCCATCATTATTGGTGTAGTTGAACGGAGGGTAGGCCCCTTCTGTCGCAATGCGAATGGTTTTACCTTCTGCTGAAGTGGCTTCACCCGCTTTGGTATCTTCAGACTTTGAACAGCCCGTTAGCCCCACTACGGCGGCTAAGGCTAAAACAGACAAGCTCGTTCGTGATAACTTTTTTTCAAATAACTTCATGGGTTGTTTCTCCGAAGCCAACATTGGCTTATTGCTTATTTAATTGGCTTAACGTGATTAATTTGGATTAATTAAGCGCTCATCAAGCACGAATTAAGGGGTATCGATTATTAGATATGGATTTAGCCGAACTTATACCACTTGAGCCGTATAAAAAAAATAACTCACGACAAAGCGTATTACCTAGGCCAGATTACTAGATTTTCGTGGTACGACTGTGGTGAGACTGGCTATATAATGAAAAATAGTTGTGTAAAACTTTATAAACAAAAATAATACATGAGCAATGGGCTAAAAACAAATCATTTCGATGCTTTACTTCACTCATTCCAACCCCAGTTATACCCGCAAAAAAAGCGGATGCGGCGCTCAAGCCTTGTATAAGCCAAAAAAAAGAATGCGCACTTTAAGAAGCACACACTCTTTTTATTCATCTATCTAAAAAGCTGGTATTACAGTCTGGGCCAACTAATTTAAAGGCAGCTTATTGGCATCAGCGCGATGTGAGGCCATAAACTCACGAACCCGAGCAGATTTTGGATTATCAAATACCTGCTCTGGTGTACCCGCCTCTTCTATACGGCCTTGATGCAAAAACACCACTTGTGAGGACACGTCACGGGCAAAGCGCATTTCGTGGGTCACAATCAGCATGGTGCGCCCTTCTGCTGCTAAATCACGCATCACTGCTAGCACCTCATTGACCAGCTCAGGATCCAGAGCAGATGTCGGCTCATCGAATAACAAGACTTGCGGGTTCATCGCCAACGCACGGGCAATGGCCACACGCTGACGCTGACCACCTGATAAGTTGTCAGGGTAGGCATCTTTTTTATCCAGTAACCCAACTTTTTTTAACAGCTGCTCAGCCTCACTGATGGCCTGATCTTTGCTAATTTTTAGCACCTGTGTTGGGCCTTCGATGATGTTTTGAATGATGGTTTTGTGCGGCCATAAGTTGAAGTTTTGGAAAACAAAACCGACGCGCGCACGGAAGCTCTCAAGCTGGGCTCTGTTGGCTGCTTGTAGTTCGCCTGACTTACCCGGTACCAAATTAAGAGACTCACCCCCTAAGGTAATTGTACCTTGGTTGGGCTTTTCGAGCAGGTTAATACAGCGCAGTAACGTAGACTTGCCTGAGCCTGATGAGCCCAAAATTGAGATGACATCGCCATCATAAGCGGTGAGGGAGACCCCTTTTAATACCTCAAGCGAGCCGTAGCTTTTATGAATATTTTGCAAATCAAGGGCAATGGGTCGATCTGAAGTAGTGTGTGGCATAACAGTGGCACGCATCCAAAATAAGTTTGAGAAGAGATTATAACACTGCAAGGCTTTTGAATAAGCAGATTAATAGACAATCGCCTCAAAAAATACGATGTATTAAAGCCTATAGCAGCTGTGATGATAAAAATGCTCAATTATGGGCGATCAAAATAGCCCAATAAAACTGCATATTGTCGCTTATTAGCCACACATAGGCAAATGTTGTGATGCCTTTATGCGGTGGATTATGCCCAAAAATCACTGTCAAGTTTTGTGTGGTCACTTTACTATTAGGGACATCTGCTTTATGTTAAACCTCATCTTATTTTTATAAAAAACAACCCCAATCAATAAGCAAAAAAGCATCAGGAGACAACAATGACACAAGCCATCAGTGATATAAAAGCCTATATGCAGCTAGTTGGTAAACAGGCAAGAGATGCCTCAAGACAGTTAGCCGCCGCTAATACCGGTGACAAAAATGCCGCTTTGTTAATTATTTATGAGCAATTAAAACAGGCCAAAGACGAAATATTAGCCGCCAATAAAATCGATATGGACAAGGGCCGAAGCAACAACTTAGATGCCGCCCTACTTGACCGCTTGGCACTTAATGAATCTCGCTTTGAGGCGATGCTACAAGGCCTAAAAGATGTGGCCGCTTTGCCTGACCCTATTGGTGAAGTCACTGACATGACTTACCGTCCTTCTGGTATTCAGCTGGGTAAAATGCGGGTACCTTTGGGCGTGGTGGGCATGATTTATGAGTCTCGTCCCAATGTGACGTTAGAGGCCGCTTCTTTGGCACTAAAATCTGGCAATGCCATTATTTTACGCGGCGGCTCAGAAGCTTATGAGTCAAACCAAGCGATTGCCAAATATATCTTATCCGGTCTAAAACAGGCCGGTCTGCCTGAGCACGGTGTTCAGGTGTTACAGACCACAGACCGCGCCGCAGTGGGAGAGCTGATTACCTTAACAGAATATGTCGATGTGATTGTGCCACGTGGCGGCAAGGGCCTGATTGCCCGTATTAGCCAAGATGCGCGCGTGCCGGTTATTAAGCATTTAGATGGCAACTGCCACACCTTTATTGACAGTGACGCCGACCCTGAGATTGCTATTAAGGTCAGTGTTAATGCCAAGACGCATCGCTACGGCACCTGTAATACCATGGAAACCTTGTTGGTAGATCAAGCGATTGCTAATGAGTTGTTACCTCAGATAGCCGAGGCCATTGTCGCAGCCGATGACGCCATGCAGCTTCGCTTAGATGCCGCCTCAAAAGCCATTTTACAAGACAATGCTAAACTTGCCGGCCACTTAAGTGATGCCACAGATAGCGACTGGGATACCGAATACTTAGCACCCATCTTAGCGGTCAAAATTATAGACGGCTTAGATGCCGCCATTGACCACATCAATACCCATGGCAGCCATCACACTGATGTGATTATCACTAATAACTATAGTAAGTCGCAGCGCTTCATTCGCGAAGTGGACTCAGCCAGTGTGATGATTAACGCCTCAAGCCGCTTTGCAGATGGCTTTGAATATGGCTTGGGTGCTGAAATTGGCATCTCAACTGACAAAATCCATGCCCGTGGCCCTGTCGGACTCAATGGCCTTACCTCTCAAAAATGGATTGTCTATGGTCATGGCGAGGTGCGTAGCTAGGCTAGGATTGCCTCGCTCCTTGGCTCAAGGTGGTCATTTTTGGGAGTAATTTGGTTGATAAAAGTGATTATGTTAATCAAACTCCATCAGACCCTTTGTCAAAAACGTCAGCGAAATGCTGGCGTTTTTTTATGGCGCAGTTAGGTTAACTGGCTGCGACATAATCTTATCAAATTCAGCCATTTAAGATCATTTATGACCTAGCTTGGCACTGAGTCTTGTGCGTTAAAATCATCACAAAACCCGCGTAGCTATTTTTTAAAAAGATAATTATGAGATAAAATGCGCCCTCTAAATAACGATCTAAATAAGTTTTAGAGTGATTTACAGCCGCATCTTTAGTAATATAGGCCTATCCTCTACAACCGGCAACGCTGATTGTGTGTAAAAGTGGGTCACGTGATCTGCTTAAGACAGATATTTGGCTTGTCGAACATATAGCTGCAACTCTCCTCAGGGATACCTAAAGTTTGTGGTTATCTTTTGTGGTTATCTACGGTTTACCGCTTCGGTAACATCTATTAGTTAGTGATTTTCTAATCTTTAACCATATACCTAAAGTCTTAATAGTTAGCCAAAAGATGTGGCCCAGTAGCGCTTATCATGAGCCAATAAAGCCCGTGCTCTGGCTAAATTAATGATTATTTTTTAACTACTATTTAAAGTCTAATGCACAAAGCAAACCTTATTTTGGAGCAGCTCATGCTGGAAATCCAATGAGGGTAACTTTATTTTTATAAAAAGGAGCAACGAATGGAAGTTACTTTAAATGGCTACTATACGCTGATATTAGCCACACTCGTCCTACTCTTGGGACGGTTTTTGGTAAAAAGGGTGAAGTTTTTAGAAGACTTTAACATCCCTGAGCCTGTGGCAGGTGGCTTGGTTGCAGCCGCCATTGTTTATGCACTTAATATCATATGGGGGTATAGTTTTAACTTCCAGCAGGAGCTTCAAACCGCTTGTATGCTGATGTTCTTCGCCTCAATCGGTCTAAGCGCTGACTTTAGCCGCCTAAAAGCCGGTGGTTCCCCTCTATTAATCTTTACCATTGTGGTCTCAGTATTTATCATTTTGCAAGACGTGGTGGGTGTGACCATGGCCAGTGTATTGGGGCTTGATCCTCTGCTAGGTCTGGTGACAGGCTCTATTGCGCTGACCGGTGGTCATGGTACTGCAGGCGCTTGGGGTATCACGCTTGAAGAGCAATACGGCGTGGTCGGTGCAACGACCTTGGGTATCGCTGCGGCCACTTACGGTCTTGTTGCCGGTGGTGTGATTGGTGGCCCAGTAGCTCGCCGTTTAATCAACAGATTGGGTGTAAAACCAGGCGAGGTTAACCCCAACCCTACCCCGACTGAAAAGCTGGCCGGTGAGCAATCTTTATATAGCACCAAGCACAATGAAGAAGAAGCTTATCGCAATAAAGAGATCTTTGAGAAACCAGACAACATTCGTCTGATTACTGCCTCCTCGACCATTGAGTCTTTGGCATTATTTGCAGCGTCATTAGCCTTTGCAGATATCATGACTAATTTGGGTCAAGGCACTTGGTTTGAGCTGCCCACCTTCGTTTGGGCATTGGCTGGCGGTGTTATCTTGCGTAACGTATTGACCATGGTGTTTGACTTCCATATGTTTGACCGCGCCATTGACGTGATTGGCAACGCTTCATTAAGCCTATTTTTGGCAATGGCATTGTTGTCACTAAAACTTTGGCAGCTGACCGACCTTGCCGGCCCTGTATTGATTATCTTAGTCGTACAGACCTTAGTTATGATCGGTTATGCCTACTTGGTGACCTTTAGAATTATGGGTAAAGACTATGATTCTGCCGTTTTAGCAGCAGGTCACTGCGGCTTTGGGATGGGTGCGACCCCGACTGCCATTGCCAACATGCAAGCGGTCACCGATCGTTATCAGCCTTCGCACAAAGCTTTCTTAATTGTGCCTATGGTAGGTGCTTTCTTTGTGGATATCGTCAACGCTACCGTATTACAGATTTTCACTAAATTACCGTTTATGTAAGAAAGTTTAGTACACGCTTAAATAAACTAAAAAAGGGCGAGATTTGCTTTAATCTCTCCCTTTTTTTATCTATTACGTTAAATCTATAGCCTGATCGATTAACGTTTCAATAAAACCGATGCTATCAATCAAAGTGGCATTGTCTGTGATGTCCACCCCTATCATATTAGCAAGCTCACTAGGTATTTTTGAACCACCTGCTCGCAATACAGCCAGCCAATCGTCAATCACATCCTCGCCTTGACGCAGCTTTTTAAACAGCTGAGTGGCAATACTCAGACCAGCGCTATACGTGTAAGAATACAAACCTAAATAATAATGCGGCTGGCGCATCCAAGTCAGCGCCGCATCCTCATCAATCTCTACCGCATCACCCCAGAACTGCTGCAATGTGGACTGCATCAACTGATGTAAATCCTCAGTACTCAAGTTCTTGCCAGCATCGACCGCACGATATACCTCACGCTGAAAATGCGCTTCTAGATAATGAGTCACAAAATTATGATAATAGGTGTTCGATAACAGTGAGGACACCACATAACGCTGAAACGCTTTGTCATTGGTATTTTGCTGTAATAAATGATGGCCAAGTAACAGCTCATTACAGGTTGAAGGCGCTTCAATAAAGTACAGTGACGGCTCATAGCTTAAGTAATTTTGATGCTGGCCCGCATTATAAAAATGTCCAGCATGACCGATTTCGTGAATCAAGGTAAACACATCGCCTAAGTTATGCGTCCAAGACATCAATACATACGAGTGCTCGCCATAAGGTGACGCACAAAATCCACCGGTGCTCTTACCTTTGTTTTGCGCAAAGTCATACCAACGCTCATCAAACGAGCGCTTTACCATCTCAGTATAATCAGTGCCCAATAACGATAAGGCATCCACGCAATACTGCTTGGCTTCTTCAATACTCACCTGCGTCACAAAGGTGGCATCCAGTGGCACTTTCAAATCAGCAAAGGTCATTTTGTCGATACCATTAGCCGTTTGCAGCAGCTTGGCATAACGGCGCATCGGCGGTGCAAGATGCTGCATAACGGTATCGATGTGCTCGTCATACATGGCACGCGATACTTTTTGATCGTGCAGTAGATAGTCAAATACTGAGTCATAGCCACGCATATCGGCCATGATTTTCTCTTTTTTGACTTGGGTTAAGTAGTTACTGGCGATGGTGTGCTGTGACTCACGCAACCGCTTTGAAAATGCCTTAAAAGCATTACGGCGAAACTCGGTATCGACTGCGGTTTCGTATTCATTTTCAAACGCCGAAAAGCTTAACGGATAGGTTTGACCATTGGCTTCAAAGTCTGGGAAACTCATATCAGCCAATTTACACTGCTCGTAGTTTTGGTACGGCAAATCTAGTACCGGCGATAGCGACATCAGCGCCGTCTCTAACTCTAGGCTTAAGGTATAAGGCTTTTGCTCTAATAAATCAGATAAAAACGCACGATACTTGTCATTATCGGCCATCGCTTGCTTAATCAGCGTTTCATCGGCTTGCTTTAAGGTTTGCTCCACTATCGCAGTCTGGCTGTTTAATCTAGCGACTTTTGAATCAAAATCTCTGGCTCTGATTTGTAGCTCACTGTCACTCATATCCACCGCACTTTGTGCGCCGGCATAGGTACCTGCCTTAGATAAAATAGTCAAATAAGCTTCGTAAGTCTGTAGTAGATGTACGATACTGGCAGCATCAGTGAGACTCAGCATCGACTCCGAAGTTAGTTCATCGGCAAGTTTGCTCGCTTTGTCTAGGTCTGCATAGAAGTCTTCTGGCGTGGCATACAGTGCTGTCATATCCCAGGTTAAATGTTGTGGCACGTCTTTACGATGTGGCAGTGACTGACCTTGTTTTTCGGTCGTATCGAGAACTTGAGTCATAAATGTCCTTTAATTTTTTGTCTGTAGTAAGATGATTTAGCGATGATAAGGCTACCATCCTTCTAAATGGCTTTTATATGTTGCTTTGTCATCGCTGGCTTTAATGTTCATAATTTAATAGCCATAATTTAATAATCATAAATAGTACCACACCCTGCCTGAGCCTTAAGTTATCCTTACGTGCTCTACTCATAAATAACAACTGAGTCAATTATGAAACATAAAAAGCTATTGCAACTAGATAAAGAAGAGGAAGAGCTTCTGCTCGATGAGCTGCGAGATTATATGAGTGATGAGCTTGATATAGATATAGGTAACCTGCCAACTAAGTTATTACTAGATTATATGGTGAATTTAATTGGTCCCAAGATTTATGATCAAGCCATCGAGGATTCTGAGCCTTGGCTATATGATAGATTTACCAGCATATTAGAAGACTTGTCTGTTTTAAAAAAAGACTAACCTTTTTTATTTGCAACGCTGGGTTTTATTTCCTAGTTACAGATGGTATTAGAGTAAATAGTAGTACAAGTCGTGCCATCTGAATGAAGCGTACTATTGCCTATACGCGTCGATGATGTGCCATTGGAGTTTATTGTATTGTTGCCAATACGTGTCGACGAGCTTCCATTTGAATGAATAGAATGGTTTCCAATGTGCGTTGATGAGCTACCATTCGAATACAGCGTCTGATTACCGATATCTGTTGATGACATACCATTTGAATAAATACTGGTATTACCTATTCTTGTAGATGATATGCTGCCTGCATAAACACTGGTTGAAATAACAGCAAGAGCCATTGGTATTACTAGGGCGTGTATAGAATTGGAGAGTTGAAAAAAGATAAGCAACACCTCAAGTTCACGTTTACCACAACAAAGAACCCGAGATATTGCTTATGGCTCGCACCATGCTCAAAGACAAGCAGTGGCACAA
>Ga0208300_100241_pt1 | contig 49504 bp, 41 predicted proteins | sample 23_taG_FD_184096 | JGI IMG/M metagenome (GOLD analysis project Ga0208300, IMG submission 184096) | Marine viral communities from Cariaco Basin, Caribbean Sea - 23_WHOI_OMZ (SPAdes) (version 2) | ecosystem: Environmental > Aquatic > Marine > Oceanic | place: Caribbean Sea: Cariaco Basin...
CTAATAAAGAATGATAATTTTTATAGTTAGTCACATCACCGAAAAGATGACGTCCCAACTTTAATTTTTAGCATCCTAAATCAGCAAAAATCCACACAAGTTGTTCTTTGATTTAAGCTTTTAAATAATTACTTAGCTTGTCGTCCAAGCCTAAGTTGTATTTTTGCTTAGCATCGTTGTTATTAATTAGTAACACCGTTATCGCTGAGCAGGCTGACTATTATATAGATTTTAATATCGTTGTCAACACTTAATTTTTAATTTTCTCTAAGCTGACCAGCTTTAATCTCTCGATTTGCTGCCCGATGTCCGTCTTAGTGAGGGCGTATTATAGAGGGTTTATTTTTTCTGTCAACCGCATTTTTAATCTTTTTTGAAATAAATGACCAGTGGCCATATTAATGCAACTAAGCACCAATTAACTTAGCTATAAAGTCTAACCTTTAACTTTGGTGTTTAAGGTTGAGACAATGCCCGACAAAGCATAAATAATGCCAATGGCTAAAATACCCACTGGAATATCATATAAAACAATACCCATAACTAATACAGCAATAATCAATGCCACAAAAGGAACTTTCTTTTTATCAAACTCTTTAAAGCTGTAGTACTTGAGGTTACTGACCATAAGTAGGCCACAAATCACTACCCACACCGCAGCAATGATCATCACCTGAATGTCATACTGACCAATCCACTGGTCGTGATCAATAGCAACCATCACGGCACTCGTGACTAATATCGCCGCTAATGGACTGGCCAAGCCGACGAAGAACTTTTTGTCTACTTCGCCAATTTGTACGTTAAAGCGTGCCAAACGAAATGCGGCACAAGCTGTAAATACGAACGCACAGGCAATGCCTACCCGCCCTAAGGGCTGAAGCGCAAAGCTATAGATTAAAATGGCGGGTGCCACACCAAAGGCAAGCATATCTGCCAATGAATCATATTGCTCACCAAAAGGGCTTTGCGCATTGAGCATGCGTGCTACTCGGCCATCAGCGCCATCCAAGATAGCGGACAAAAAGATGGCCAAGGAAGCTTTGTAGAAGTGACCTTGAGTACTAGATAGAATTGAGAAAAAACCTGATAACAAGGACAGCGTAGTGATTAGGTTGGGTGCCAAATACACGCCGCGGCTGACCACAGGCTTACCATCTGCCACCTCTTGCTCAATCACTTCAAAAGTCAAGCTATCCAAGCCTTCAATACCAGACTCTGTCTGACGTGTAGGCTGCGGATGATTAAGCGGTGCCTCATCTGGCTGCGATGAATCTGGAGTCGTCATACTACATCCCTCTAGGATCTAACCTGCAATTATTCGTCAATTCGTTTTCTACTAATCGCTATTCGCCCACTAGCCAGCGCACGTTTACCGCTTGGCTTTGTGGTAAATCAGGCGCATCTTCAGGGCGCATTAAAGGTTGGATAAAGTTTAAAATCTGACGCGCATGTTGATCAAACTGCCAAGGCGGATTAATAATGAGCATACCGGTACCGTTTAGGCCCACTGCCACATCATTCGGATAAATATTTAGCTCACACAGTAGCTGCTTACGAATACCGGTACGCTTCATCTTTTTATAAAAAAGCTCAACCGCTTCAATATTTTTGATAGGAAACCATAACGCATACACGCCTTGTGGCCACTTGGTCATAGAAGCGACCAACAGCTCCACTAAACGAGTAAAATCTTTGTGCTCTTGCTCATAAGGCGGATCAATTAAAATCACACCGCGGCGCTCTACGGGCGGAATCACTGCGCGAATACCTTCAAAGGCATCACGGTTGTGAATACCGATAGGCAATTGATACAGCTGATAGTTTAGGGCATCGTATTCGGTGTTTTTAAACTCAAAAGCTTCTGCGCGCACCTTAACTTCAGGATGTTTTTCAACATGATTGGCAATCCACCAAGGTGATCCTGGATAGACATACTTGTCATAAGTCTGACGGGCTTGTTTGATATCGTCTACATACTGACGAACCGCTTCAGGTGCTTCAGAGACATCAGCCTCCAAAATCTTTTGGACACCGGCTTTGGCTTCGCCTGTTTTTCGTGCCTCTTCACTGCTTAGTGAGTAAAGACCACGACCACCGTAAGCATCAAGAGCATAATAAGGTTTGCCCTTTTTGCTCATTTGATTCAGCAGTTGTACCAGTAAAATGTGTTTGGCAACGTCGGCAAAATTACCGGCGTGATAGGCATGTTTGTAATTCATAAGTTAGCTTGTTTTAGTGTAGAAAGGTTCATTATCAAAAATTAGTTCTATGGTAGCATAAGCTGGTTTAAAATGAGTATATTAATGGTTAATAGTACCCATCTAGACCTATAACTCAGCACTTTTTAACTGCTACGCTCTGTTTTACCAACTTTTTGGTTTAATAAAGTAGTGATAATCGGGAATCCACCAATGGCCTCAGTCGTTAAAACGACCCTTACAAGCAGCTTAATTGAAAACAGCTTAAATGATAGCCCCTTAATTGAAATTGAAAGCAACCTCAACACTACCCCTTGCACTCCCCAAGACCCAATCACCATAGCCATTCCACCACCTTTAACTCCCGACGATTTAGTGCAATCCAAACAGCTGGCGCAGCAAGTGCTAAAGCAACTGCCTCCTGACACAGACTATTTATCGTTAAGTCCTTCACTCAAACAGGCTCTTGTGCCCAAATTTGATTTAAGCGACACCCAAAAGTTGCTTCAACAAGCTGACTTTGCGGTAGATTGGGCAAAAAGACTTGATGCAGACATGCTCGATAGCTTTGCCAAGCAAGGCTTTATCGTCTTAGATGATCTGTATCAGCCCACAGCGTTATTGGCGCTGCAAGCAGAAAGTGGCTTTGTTGAGTATCGAGATGCCAAGCTGACTGAAGGCGTACGCAAAACGGACATTCGCGGCGATAGAATTCGCTGGATTACTAAGGAATTTTTTGCCGGCTTTTACTATCTCAACAGCATTAATGATCTGGCCTTTTTGTTTAATCGCACCTTATTTGCCGGTATTCGTCACAGTGAGGCGCATTATGCCTGCTATCCACCAGGATTTGGTTATAAGTGGCATTCTGATAATCCGGTCGGCCGAGATGAGCGGGTAATTTCGGCGGTATTTTACCTTAATGATGACTGGACACTTGATGACGGCGGTGAGTTATCTATTATAGACAGTGAGGGACAGACGCATCAGCTTATGCCTAAAGCCAATCGTTTGGTTATCTTTGATAGTAACTTGCTGCACCAAGTCGAGCTTGCCCATCGCCAGCGCTACTCTATTGCCACTTGGCTACGCTGTGATGATGCCCTGCTCATTGCCGAGCCACTATAGCTAACGGCAGGCTGATGACTTAATAAGGCGCTATACGTCATAAGCCCTATGCGGCATACTACAATTGCCCCACCCCTTTTTTAGCCCTATCTTTTAGCCTTTACTTTATATCTTGAGGAATTTATGCACACAAGCGACCCATCGAACACCGCCACTGACCATCAGCAACAAACCTTAGAGTTTAGTATTGAGCTGATGCGCCGAGACTCTGTGACACCTCACGATAAAGGCTGTCAGGAGGTATTGGTTGATCGTTTAAGTCCGCTTGGATTTGCGCATGAGTTTATGTATTTTGGTGATGAGCAAGCCAGCGGACGCGATGCACAGGTAAAAAACCTATGGGCCAGACGTGGCAACCAAGACCCTGTGGTGTGCTTCGCCGGCCATACCGATGTGGTGCCTACCGGTAATCCGGACAATTGGCGCATTGCACCTTTTGACGCCAAAGTACATGATGGCTACCTTTGGGGACGTGGTGCGGCTGATATGAAAACCGGTATTGCCGCCTTTACTATCGCTACTGAGCGCTTTGTCAAAAACCATCCTGACCATAATGGCTCAATCGCCATGCTGATTACCTCAGATGAAGAAGGCCCATCAATTAATGGTACGGTTAAAGTGGTTGAGGTTTTAGAAGCACGAAATGAGAAAATAACCTATTGCTTAGTCGGTGAGCCATCAAGTACAGACAGCTTAGGTGATGTGATCAAAAATGGGCGCCGTGGCTCGTTGGGCGGTATTTTAACGGTGACCGGCAAACAAGGCCATGTCGCCTACCCTCATTTAGCGGTTAATCCAATTCACGCTTTATTGCCTGCTTTGGCTGAGTTTAGCGTTACTGAATGGGACAAAGGCAATGACTTTTTCCCAGCAACGTCGATGCAAATCTCAAACATCAACGGTGGTACTGGTGCAAACAATGTGATTCCAGAAACCGTTGAAGTGGTGTTTAACTTTAGATTCTCGACTGAAACCACCGAAGAAGAATTACGCGCCAAAACCCATGAAATCTTGGACAAGCACTTTGCCAATACTGAGGCTACCTATGAGATTGACTGGAAATTATCAGGCCATCCGTTCTTAACTGCTGAAGGCAAGCTGGTGGATGCGTGTAAAGTAGCCATCAAAGACATTACCGGTACCGACACTCAGTTATCAACCTCGGGCGGTACTTCTGACGGCCGCTTTATTGCGCCAACTGGTGCGCAAGTGGTCGAGCTTGGCGTGCGTAATGCGACCATTCATCAGGTGGATGAGCGTGTGGAGATTGATGATATTGGTAAATTGGCTCAGATTTATGAGCGTATGCTAGAAGAGTTGTTGCTGGGTTAGCGCTGTTTTATCAGGTGTCTTTATAATGCCTCATACTCAGATATGATGCTGTTTTAGGGCACTGCAGTGCGACGTGATACAAATAAAGCCAGTATCTTAATTAAGACACTGGCTTTATTATGACCGAATTTTATATGACTCAGCTTATAGGACATGGTTTATAGGACTGAGCCTGACAAACCTAATATTTTAAATAGCCTTGGCTTTATAAAAATTAGCTAGTCTGCCTCATCAATCCAGTTCATTTGAATGGCCTCAAGAATGCCTTCGTTCGACTTTTGAGGATCGTCATCGAAGTTTTCAAGCTCAGTTACCCAGCGGTGCAAGTCGGTAAATCGAATATATTGTGGGTCGGTATCTGGAAACTTCTCAACAAGCTCGATAGCGATATCGAGGCTGTCAGTCCATTTTAATTTTTGCGGCGCCATAACGCTGTCCTTATTTTATTCATCAGTTTTTTATATAAAAAGCTCATAGGAACGACTCACCCGTCCTATTTATAAGCTCAATTTTATAAGCTCAATCGTAACAAATTTGCCAGTTGGTATATAGCCTGTTTTTTCAAAATAGGTTGTTACTGAGACTTGATAGCAGTTTGGTTGGCATTCCAAGTGTTAATAACTTCGGTCAAATGCTCACCTTGCATGCCAATACTTGAGGGCAGCTGCTTGCCTTTTTTATTCATCAACACAAATTTGGTGAGACCAACGGCCATCAACGTATTTTTGACATAAAAGTGGTGCTGAAAATAAACGTATTTTTCATCCCACCCCTCTAAAGTACTGGTCACCGTCATTTTACTCAAAAACTTGATTTGTTTGAGATATACCATCTCTTGCATCGAGATAATCCAGTCCATGCTCAGCCCGCCTAGACCATTTTTTTTGAGGATGTTGTACAGCCAAGCGGTGACATTGAGCTCAACAAAAGACAAATAGCGGTAGTTGGGCAGGTGATCTCGAAACCCCATATCATGCGGCAGTACGCGATAGCTTCGGCTAACGGGCGTGAACAACTCCGCTTGTGTGAGTTTTGGTTTTTGAGCGGTGGTGACGCTGTCAGCGGATGGCCGCTGCTTTGACTCTTGTTTTAATAAAGCCAATAAAATAAAAAAACGAATAAGCATGTTCATAAGTCACTCTCCCACCCAGATACGGCGTTTTTGACCGATTAAAAGCGGATTTTTAGTCTATTACTGCCTAAAATAACCGAGGTTAACATAAAACCTAATAATCCATGTAGGCGTTAGTCTATACAGGCATACCTCACTTGTCAGCTTTGTTAATAAAAAAAATTACTTTTTTAAGGTTGAAAAGATACTCAATCAACCCCACTTTTAGGACAACCCCATAGCTCATAGCAGAATGCAATCGTTACCCTTGATATTCTGTTAAACAACAATATTTTTATGAGTGATATGGGTAAACTTTTATCAACTTAATTGAACTTTTAATGGAGTGAACAATGAATATTCGCCCTTTACATGACCGCATCGTTGTCCGCCGTGTGGAAGAAGAACAAAAAACGGCCGGCGGTATCTTATTGCCAGGTTCTGCTCAAGAAAAACCATCACAAGGTGAAATCCTTGCTGTGGGCAATGGTCAAATCCGTGAAAACGGTGAAGTACGTGCTTTAGACGTAAAAGTTGGCGATAAAGTATTGTTTGGTCAATATGCCGGCCAAACCGTAAAAGTTAACGGCGAAGAATTATTAATCATGAAAGAGTCTGACGTATTGGGCGTACTAGAAGGTTAATCTACACGATTATTGACCTTCTTTTTTGGGATAAACAGATGGCGTAGACAATCCAATATTACAAAAACAGATTGGCTAAGCTTACGCGTTCTACCAGACTATTATAATCAAACACTCATTAACTAAAATAATTGGAGAGTATTCTCATGGCTAAAGACGTAAAATTTGGCATTGACGCTCGTAAACAAATGATGGACGGCGTTAACGTTCTAGCAAACGCTGTAAAAGTAACCCTAGGTCCTAAAGGCCGTAACGTGGTTATCGATAAATCTTTTGGCGCCCCTGCCATCACTAAAGATGGGGTTTCTGTTGCTAAAGAAATCGAACTTGAAAACAAATTTGAAAACATGGGTGCTCAGCTGGTACGTGAAGTGGCGAGCAAAACCAATGATGTGGCCGGTGACGGTACCACGACTGCAACTGTATTGGCTCAAGCTATTCTTGTTGAAGGCATGAAATCTGTTGCTGCTGGCATGAACCCAATGGATCTTAAGCGCGGTATCGATAAAGCAGTTGCTGCTGCGGTTGAAGAGATCCACAACATCTCTACCCCAGCTGATGACTCTAAAGCCATTGCTCAAGTGGGCTCTATCTCTGCTAACTCTGACACCAAAATTGGTGAGCTAATCGCTGAAGCCATGGACAAAGTGGGCAAAAAAGGCGTTATCACCGTTGAGGAAGGGTCAGGCTTTGAAGACTCATTAGAAGTGGTTGAAGGCATGCAGTTTGACCGTGGCTACATCAGCCCATACTTTGCAAACAAGCAAGACAGCCTAACTGCTGAATTTGAAAACCCATACATCCTACTTGTTGACAAAAAAATCAGCAATATCCGTGAAATCGTGCCATTACTTGAGCAAGTAATGCAGCAAAGCAAGCCACTGTTAATCATCGCTGAAGATGTTGAAAACGAAGCGTTGGCTACTTTAGTTGTGAACAACATGCGCGGTGGTCTAAAAACTTGTGCCGTGAAAGCCCCAGGTTTTGGTGATCGTCGTAAAGCCATGCTACAAGACATCGCTATCTTAACTGGTGGTACGGTGATTTCTGAAGAAGTGGGCATGAGCCTTGAAACAGCAACCATCGAGCAACTAGGTACCGCTAAGAAAGTAACCGTTGGTAAAGAAAACACGGTTATCGTTGATGGCGCTGGCAACAAAGCTGATATCGAAGCGCGCGTTGAGTCAATCAACCGTCAAATCGAAGAGTCAACTTCTGATTACGACAAAGAAAAACTACAAGAACGTGTGGCTAAGCTTTCAGGCGGCGTTGCTGTGATTAAAGTAGGTGCTGCTACTGAAACAGCTATGAAAGAGAAGAAAGACCGTGTTGACGATGCGCTACACGCAACTCGTGCTGCGGTAGAAGAAGGCGTGGTACCTGGCGGTGGTGTGGCTCTAGTACGTGCACTAAATGCACTTGCTGACCTAAAAGGTGACAACGAAGATCAAAACGCAGGTATCAATATTCTACGCCGTGCGATGGAAGCCCCTCTACGTCAAATCGTAACCAACGCAGGTGATGAAGCGTCTGTTGTGGTTAACGAAGTGAAAAACGGTTCTGGTAACTATGGTTACAACGCAGCAACTGGCGTCTATGGCGATATGTTAGAGATGGGTATCCTTGATCCTGCTAAAGTATCTCGCTCAGCACTAGAGCATGCTGCCTCAGTAGCCGGCTTAATGCTGACCACTGAAGCGATGATCACTGATAAGCCACAAAGTGATGACCCAATGGCAGGCATGGGCGGCGCTGGTATGGGCGGCATGGGTGGTATGGGCGGCATGATGTAACTTTCATGAACAAAATGGCTGCGTACAGTATTGCCCATAAAGCTCGATGTACTTGATGTACAATCTTTACTTTATGTCCTGCACTGTACGTTGCCATTTAGTCCATAAAAGCTCGTTTATACTGTTTTAGAGCTACCCTACTATTTGCTTAATATCGTTTAAGTAAGCAAAATCCAGTAGTAAATAAACCCCGATAGGCAATCGCTTATCGGGGTTTTTTATTGGCTTATTTATTTTAATTCGTTGACTTTAAAAATCATTTCGAATTACTGACTGGCCTCATCGCGTCTAAACACCCACGTTTTATCATCAGACAGCTCATCCACATAATAGTAACCGGCCAAATCAAACTGCTTTAAGTCTTCCGCCTTGGTAATTTTATTATCAGCTGCATATCTCACCATCAGACCGCGTGCTTTTTTGGCATAAAAGCTAATCACTTTGTATTTGCCATTTTTCTCATCTTCAAAACGGGGGGTGATGATAGCCGCATCCAGTGATTTTTTCTTCACCGCTTTAAAGTATTCGTTTGAGGCAAGGTTAATCAGGATATTATCTTCGCCCTGCTCACTTGTGTCTTTCATACGCTGATTGATCACATCCGTAATATGCTCGCCCCAAAACTCATATAAGTTATCGCCTTGCTCATTTTTAAGCTTAGTGCCCATCTCCAAACGGTAAGGCTGAATCATATCCAGTGGCTTTAAAACGCCATATAACCCTGACAAAATACCTAGGTGCTCATTTAAATACACAACAGTTTGTTTATCCGCACTATACATATCAAGACCGGTATAGACATCACCATCAAACAGGTAGCCGGCTGGTTTGGCATTGTCTTCAGTAAACGGTTTGTCCTCGCTCCACGCCCAGTCTTGATTGCGCTGTGCATTAAGCTGTGCCAAATCATCAGAGATGCTCATAAGCGCTTGTAAATCTATTGGCTCCTTTGATTTCAAGATTTTCATCAATGCTTGAGCATCTTCAATTAGCTCAGGCTGACTATAGTAATTACCGACTTTCACCGACACTGCATCTTTTTCATTTAAGCTCTTAGCAGGAGACAATACAAAATACATAACTTTATCCTTAGCCTTGTGCGGTTAAACCACATGCTTTAACTGATATTTTTGATTGTTATTAAACATAAGTCATCTTTTGCGCTGCTACGATAAGCGCAAGCAGGCTAAGCCTATCATAACTTGTGGCACAGTGACAGATAGCCACTGCCTATAATTGTCTTCATACACCCACCTTTCATCTGCCATCTTGCCTTTGAGCGCCTATATTTTGCAGTCAACCTTGCCTGCTTTTTACACGGCTATAGATAAAACTTAGTTATATATAAAGCGGTGTTGTCAATACTATATAAATTAAAGTTTGTTAATAAATTTAACTGGTTGGTCATGTTTCTACGATGATTTTTTTTAATTTATATTCTTATAATAAATCTCGATGATGGTATTTGAATAACCATTTATTAAATTGATAACCCTTGGTTGTAGTTAACACAACCAGAGGTTTTTGACCGCCAACCCCATTGCGATCAAAGAACCGACTTAGACAAGCGGAAGGTTTAGATCAATCACATAAGCTAGGAGCGAATATGATAATAGGCACAATACAAGCCAAGCAGGCATTTGAAGGTCGTGTTGCCATTACGCCAGATGCGGTAAAAAAGCTTACCAAACTGGGCCACGAGGTGATGATTGAGTCGGGTGCCGGCCAGCATGCCTATTACGATGACACCGCATATACCAACGCCGGAGCCCGTGTCGCTGGCGAATCTGAAGTGCTGTCGCAATCTCATATTATTTGTGTGGTGCAAAACCTAACTGGCGAGCAAATCTCTCAGCTGTCATCAGGCAGTATTGTGATGGGTATGCTTGACCCCTACCGCAATGACCAACTCGATAACTATGCCAAGCAAGGCGCTACCGCTTTTGCTATGGAATTATTACCACGTACCTTATCTCGTGCTCAAAACATGGATGTACTCTCCTCACAAGCCAACCTTGCCGGCTATAAAGCTGTGCTTATGGCAGCCAATGAATACGCGCGTCCCTTCCCTATGTTTATGACCTCTGCTGGTACCGTAAAACCTGCCAAAGTGGTTATTTTAGGTGTGGGTGTGGCAGGCCTTCAAGCCATCGCTACGGCGAAACGCTTAGGCGCTGTGGTAGAAGCCAGTGACCTACGCCCTGCTGCCAAAGAGCAGGTCGAGTCCTTGGGCGGTAAGTGGCTTGATGTCCCGATGAGTGAAGAAGAAAAACAAAAGGCCAAATCAACCGGTGGCTATGCTTGGACACCCTCTGAGCAGTACATGAAAGATCAAGCGGCTGTGGTCGATAAAGCGGTATCAAATGCGGACATTATTATCACAACGGCGCAAATTCCTGGCCGTAATGCCCCGCGTCTGGTGCATAAGACTACGCTGGATAAGATGAAAGCTGGCTCCGTATTAATTGATATGGCAGCAAGCTCAGGCGGTAACGTGGAGGGTACGGTATCAGGCGAAACTGTGGTTACAGACAACGGCGTGCGCATTATTGGTGCCGCCAATATTCCCGCCACACTTGCGGCGCAATCATCGGACTTGTACGCAAACAACTTGGTGAATTTTATTGCCACCTTATTTGACAAAGAAAATGACAATGCACTGACTATTAATCTTGAAGATGAAATTCAGGGGGCATTAGCAGTGACCCATAACGGTGAGGTGCTTTTACAACGTAGATAGTGGGTCCTATAAGTCTGCAAGGATTGCGATGACTCGCCACTCACTTGTGAAAAATAATCAAGCACACTATACGAAAAACTTTAGAAAGACATTAGGAGAAGATTATGCTTGCTACGTTATTAGCAACCGCACCACTGGGGGTAGCCGTGACAGGGGGTACTCCGTTTGTGGCCATATTTACAATTTTTGTTCTGGCTATCTTTGTGGGTTATTACGTAGTTTGGGGAGTTACCCCTGCCCTACATACACCGCTGATGGCTGTGACCAATGCCTTATCCAGTATTGTTATCGTTGGCGCCATGCTGCAGACCATCCATATCGATGGTAGCGCACTGTCTATTACCAGTATTTTGGGCGCTTTTGCGGTATTTTTAGCCAGTATCAATATCTTTGGCGGCTTCGCGGTGACTGAGCGTATGCTTGCTATGTTTAAACCAAAAGCCAAAAAAGCCATCAACACTGAGCCAAAAGGAGGTGATGCATGAATCCAACTGACTTAACCCAAATGAATTGGATTGCAGCCCATGCCGATTGGTTCTATTTAGTAGGCGCCATCTTATTTGTGCTAACCTTACGTGGCCTATCAAGCCCTAAGACCGCTATTCGTGGTAACCGTTTAGGTATGGTGGCCATGGCCATCGCTGTCATCACCACCTTCTTCTTAGCTGATGGCCCGGTACTGTGGTTAATCATCGGTGCCATGGTATTAGGCGCTTTGGTGGGGATGTGGAAAGCCAAAACTGTGGCAATGACTCAGATGCCAGAGACGGTAGCCTTGATGCACTCTTTTGTGGGTTTGGCAGCAGTGGCTATTGCCTTAGCGACGGTATTAAATAGCACTCATGATCACAGCACCATCGCCCGTATCGAGCTATTTATCGGCTGCTTTATTGGTGCCATTACTTTCTCAGCCTCTGTCTTCGCCTTTGGTAAGCTTGCCGCTAAAAAATGGGCAAAAACTTTGACCGGTGGCTGGGTCAAACCAGTTCAGCTTATCTTATTTGTGGCCATGATTGGTTGCGGCGGCCTGTATTTTGTTACGGACTCTATGCCGGCCTTCTACGCCATGACTTTTTTTGCAGTGATCTTTGGTTGGATGTGGATTGCCCCTATTGGTGGCGGTGATATGCCGGTTGTGGTCTCACTATTAAACTCATTCTCAGGTTGGGCAGCAGCCGGTATTGGTTTTACCTTAGGTAACTCAATGCTTATTATTGCCGGCTCACTGGTGGGCTCATCAGGTGCTATTTTATCTTATATCATGTGTAAAGCCATGAACCGCTCACTGCTTAACGTCTTGTTTGGTGGCATGGGCACAGCAGCAGCGGCAACCGGCAGTGATGACGGTGCACCAAAAACTTATAAGTCAGGCTCTGCTGAAGATGCCGGCTTCTTAATGAGTAATGCCAGTGATGTTATCATCGTACCTGGCTACGGCATGGCGCAAGGCCGTGCGCAAAACGCTGTAAAAGAGTTGTATGAAGTCTTAAAAGAGCAAGGCGTAAATGTTCGCTTCGCTATTCACCCTGTGGCAGGTCGTATGCCAGGTCATATGAACGTACTGCTTGCCGAAGCCGATGTGCCTTATGACGATATCTTGGAGATGGATGAAATCAACTCAGATTTTCCAAGTACTGATGTGGTATTGGTGATTGGGGCAAACGATGTGGTCAACCCTTCTGCCAAAGATGATCCTAGCTCACCTATTTTTGGTATGCCAATTTTGGAGGCATCCAAAGCACAAACAGTGATGGTTATCAAACGCTCAATGAGCACAGGCTATGCCGGCCTTGATAACCCGCTGTTCTATTTAGACAAAACCATGATGATCTTTGGTGATGCTAAGAAGATGGTAGAGGAGATGGTGCGCACTATCAATGGTGGTGGTCACTAACGCTATCTTGCACAGACAATCTGTCTGGCACAGGGCCCATATAAACAGTGCTTTAAACATAAAAAAGACAGCTTAGGCTGTCTTTTTTTATGGCAAGTACAGTCCCAATTGCCCCAGACATACATTACTGTGGGTAATCAGCGCCTAACTCTTAGAAAGGATTGCTAACAAAACACCTTCAATACTGCCCTTGGAAATGTAACAAGGTATGACCATATATAAGGTATAGTACGCAGCATAGACATAGCGTTAAATATCATCAAAAAAAATAAGGGCACCAACAATGCTTAACACATTAAAAAATATCAATACCAAAAAACTAGCCACTACTTTAGGTCTAGCAACTGCCACTGCGGTAGCATCTACTGTGTCTATGGCCGCAGGCACCTTAACCCCTACTACAGCAGATTACAACTTCACTGCTGAAGGTAAATACAAAGGTACTGCCACTCGCAGCCTCACCAAATCAGGCAACAATTGGAACTATAAAATGAGTGCCAAAGTGGCAGGTGTGGCATCAGCCAATCAAAATAGTAGCTTTATTTTAAGTGGTAACAGCATTATCCCAACCAGCGCCAGTACTACTTATAAGTTATTTGGTGTGGGACGTACCCACAAGGTTGCTTTTAGTGACTCAGGCAAAAAGGTCGTTAGTACTTACCGTGGCAAGTCTTACAATCTGTCTGCGCCCAATAGAGCTTTTGATGACTTAAGCTTAGAGGCTCAAATCAGACAAGATCTCTTAACGGGCAAATTCACTGGCAACTACTATATGGTCAAAAAAGATAAGGTTGAAAAAACCCCGTTTAAAAAGGCGGGCAATACCAAGATAACCGTGCCTGCAGGTACCTTTGATACGGTACGTGTCGATCGTATTCATGATGACAAGAGTCGCTCCACCAGCTTCTGGCTAGCCCCAAGCTTAGATTATCTTCCTGTCAAAGTCGTCCAAAGCGATGACGGTAAAAAAATGGAAATGGAATTAACCAAGGTGCGTTAATAGCGACAACATATTGCTAACAATAGATAATACAACAATCCCCCGTCAGCTCATGGCGGGGGATTGTTGTCTCTGTTTGAAAATCTCTAGCCATTCATAGAGGGCAGCCGCTTTAACAGCTTAAATAAACCCATGTTAATAGCGAGCAGCAATAGCACATCTAGGCCATATACCCAGGCCACACTGATACCGCTGTCATAAAACCTTGAAAATAAGGTCACGCCGCTTGCACCCAAATATACCAACGTCAGCATACTGCTCATCAATAGTGCGTAAGGCGACTTGCCTTTAAGCATCCAAGGAGTAACAATCAAGGCGGGTATCAGCCATAAAATCTGCCAGGCGATACCGCCGATGATATCAGGATGAGCCGGCAATAATAGCCCAAGCAAAACAGGTAATCCAAGAGACCTATAGATAAGCCAAACCAACCAAATTATGCGCAGCTTGGCTTGTAGGTTGGCAATCGCCACTACATTCTCAGCTGAGGCTCTATCCAACGTTTTTTTATTCGCCATAATTTATGACCACGTGGTGTTGATCAGGGCTTTGGTCGCTTGAGCCAAACGTTTTCCTTGAGCGATAGCCAAAGTGCGCTCATCTTTGGTGACTGGCTGATCATGGGCACTACCGCTAACATGACTAGCGCCATAAGGGGTGCCGCCACGATTGGTGCGTCCCAGCTCCGGATCAGAATAAGGTAGGCCCAATACCATCATGCCATGATGCAGCAGCGGCATCATCATGGTCAATAAAGTCGTCTCTTGCCCACCATGCATGGAGCCGGTACTGGTAAACACGCAAGCGGGTTTGTTCTGTAGATTACCTGCCAGCCATAAGGTCACTGTGCTGTCCCAGAAGTGCTTCATCGCACCTGCCATATTACCAAAATGAGTGGGGCTGCCTAACGCTAAGCCTGAACAGTTCTTTAAGTCAGATAGCGTGCAGTATAAATCGCCTTCATCGGGAATGGCAGGCTTGGAGACCACAGTCTCTGCCGCGACGGTCGGCACAGTGCGTATACGCGCGGTCATACCCGCATCTTCAATCCCTTGAGCAATGGCATAGGCCAACGCTTTGGTGGTGCCATGCTGAGAATAATAAAGCACAAGCACATAAGGGGTATCCGTAGACTGTATGGGGGCTGCTGGGTTTGTCATATCACATTACATCCGATGAATTAATTATTGTATAAAACCAAATCTGCAGGCAAGCATCGGGCGACAGATTGCTTTATCTATACCAAATCTGCACACAACCGCTAAGCGCTCGTCATCTGCTTACCATTATCATATCATTAAGAAACAAACAATCTTCACAATCTGGTTATCAATTTTTGTTAAACTAGCCACAATTTTTACTACACCAGACTGATAATTCGATATTTTTATTAACTTTGCCCTCTTAACTGACTGACACTGACGCTAATATGGAAAAACTGTTAAAAAAACTGCCTTTTTATGACCATACTTGGTTTAACTTCCTGCGCTTTTTGATTGGTAACTTTATAAAAGATGATGGTCAGCAAAAAGCGGCTTCTTTGACCTATACCACTTTATTATCCATTGTACCTATTTTAACGGTTTTGTTGATGATTTTGTCTTCTGTGCCGGCTTTAGAGTCAGTACGTGAGCAGATTTCAAACATTATCTACAGTAACTTGCTGCCTCAATCTGGGCTACAGGTTTCTGAATATATTAATAACTTTGCCGAAAAATCGAGCAATTTAACTGCCATTGGTGCACTTGCTTTATTTGTGACCACCATCATGACCCTCACCACCATTGAGCGGGCATTTAACCAGATTTGGCGGGTGGAGGATCGCTCAGGAGGTATTAAGAGTATTGTACGTTATTGGACCATCATTACCCTAGGTCCTTTGGTATTAGGCACCGCCTTTTTGGTCTCAAGTGCCGTGCAAAGCTTAAGTTTTTTGAACCAGCAAGTTGCCGGTTATGGTATCGACTGGGGATTTTGGGTGCAAGTGGTATCTTTTGCTGTCACCATTGCCGGCTTTATCGGTATGTATTGGTTTATCCCAAAAGCGAAAGTGCCGCTAAAAAATGCAGCGATTGCAGGGGTATTTGTGGCGGTTACCTTTGAGTTATTAAAATACTCATTTGGTATCATCATGAGCAATTTTACCAGCTATGAGGCAATCTACGGCGCCTTTGCTGCCTTGCCTATTTTCTTATTATGGATTTACTTGTCTTGGAACTTGATCCTATTGGGTGTTGAGATTAGCTATACGCTCACTATTTTTGCCACCAGTGAAGTCTATCCGCGTCATCCATTATTAAGCTTACTAGACATGCTCAACTTAGTACACGACCGCTACCAGCAAGGCAAGGATACCTCTGAGGAGGATTTGCGCAGTGTGTTGGGACGCAAGGAGCTGCCAAAATGGTTCACTTATCTCAATTACCTCAAAGATGCTCACTTAATCACTGAGACTGACGAGGGTAATTATGTACTCAAAAAAGATTTAGATAACATAACCTTATGGGACTTTTATCGTACTTTGCCCTATCCGCTGCCCATTAAAGATGAGCTCGATGAGGTCTGTGCCAATGCACGCACTCCGTGGTTAAGCTTACTGGTGCAACGCTTTGTCCAAACTGAGAAGCATGCCAGACAAGAGCTGGATATTCCTTTAGCAAAAATATTTGCGCACAGCCTACCCCGTGAAAAAGTAGAGGTATCTCACTCCGTATTCTCTGCGCAAGATGCTGATGCTAAACGTACTACAAACCAGTCCACCACAGCTGAAGGTGGCAGACAGAGCGCAGCAGAAGATGGTAAATTTGATGCGCAGCCCTTTGACCCTAATGCCGATGTGCTGCCCGATAGTGACAGTAAAGAGGCAACCAATCCACCGGATGCGGATATCAAGGCTGCCGCTGCCAAAGGCACGGTTAACTCAGCTCAGCACTCTAAGCATACCGAGACTGCCAAACAAGAGCATAAAAAGACAGGTCTACTGGGTTTGTTCTCACATGATAAGGATGCGCCAATCATCACCGAAGATGATAACCCTAACAAGTAGCTTTTTTTATAGGCTTATAAGATAGGCAAGATTGCTTTAAACCTTGTTATCCGTACCCATAATATGACCCATTACGCCACCAATTAGGCTTAGATTTATGCAACATGCCACCGACTTAAGTTTGTTAGAAATCAGTGCGGTTTTTTTGAGCCTGACGGCTTTATTGGCCTACCTCAATAAACGCTTTATCGGCTTGCCTACCAGTATTGGTGTCATGGCTATCTCTTTAGTATTGTCTATTTTTGCCATTTTTTTGGGTCTATTGGGCTTTGATAAGCTTATTGATTATGAAAAAGGGCTGCTTGCTGAGTTGGATTTTACCGAGGTTTTGCTCGATGGTATGCTGTCTATGCTGCTATTCGCTGGGGCGCTACATATTAATCTAGGAGACTTACGTACTTATAAGCTGCCCATTGCTATTTTGGCTTTATTTGGCACGTTGGTGTCCTCGCTGCTGATTGCTGCGGCAGTCTATTTTACGCTGCCCCTATTTGGCTTTGAATTAAGCTTTATTTGGTGCTTGTTATTTGGTGCGCTTATCTCCCCTACAGATCCCATTGCAGTTATGGGTATCCTAGCCTCAGCTGGCGCTCCAAAGAGCTTAGAGACGGTGATTGCCGGCGAGTCGCTATTTAATGATGGCGTTGGGGTAGTTATTTTTGTGCTGCTACTGGGTATTTTAAACAGTGGCGACATTCCCACTACCGGATACATACTACACTCTTTAGCGGTAGAGGCTGGCGGCGGTATTTTATTTGGCCTCATATTGGGCGCAATCTTGTACTATCTGCTCAAAAGTATCAATAGCTATCAAGAGGAGGTGCTGATCACCTTGGCTGGGGTACTGGGTGGGTATGCGCTGGCCAGTCACTATCACCTATCGGGCCCACTGGCCATGGTAATGATGGGTCTGATGATCGGTAACAAGGGCCGCGCCTATGCCATGAGTGACCAGACCCGCCATTATGTGGATCTGTTTTGGGAGCTGGTCGATGAGATTTTAAATGCCATTTTATTTGTGCTCATTGGCCTAGAAGTGGTGGTGATTGCCTACTCAGGTAATTTATTCATGGCCGCAGCTTTGGCCATTGTGATTGCCCTATTGGCGCGTTATATCGTGGTGGGTTTGACCACAAAAACCTTTAGAAAGCAGCTGGATTTGCCCACTGGTGCTTGGAAAGTACTGACTTGGGGCGGTCTGCGTGGGGGGATTTCAGTGGCCTTAGTGCTGCAGCTGCCGTCAAGCCCTGAACGTGATGTGCTGCTTGCCCTCACCTACGCCATTGTGATTTTCTCAATCTTAGTTCAAGGCTTAACGATTGGTAAGGTGGCCAAAAGCATTGCGCCTAGCAAACAAAAGATATTAGGGCCAGGTGCTTAATGCTAAGCTTTATATTTGTCCTGATTTATGGCTAGGTTATAAGCGCTTGCCCAAGATAACGATATCTGCATAAAAACCTTGCATGTCACAGACGCTCGGCAGGCGGCCCCAAGGCTCAAAGCCAAACTTATTAAACAAAGCGATACTGGGCTGATTATGACCAAATATTAATGCTAGGATATTTTGGATACCCAAGCTTGGTGCTTGCTGCATCATCCAAGTTAACAGCAAGCTGCCTAATCGGCGACGATGAAACTGTTGGCCCACATAAATACTGATTTCACTACTGATGTCATAGGCACTGCGACTTTTGACATCACTAAAGCTGCCCCAAGCCATGACGTTATCTTCCTGGTTTTTTAGCACATAAATGGGACGAGTGGGATGCTGATAGTGCTCATCGAACCAAGGCTGTCTATCGGCCACAGTGACTGAATGAAGATCGGCAGTTGAGGCTTTGGTTGTGATACTTTGATTGTAAATCTCCACAATGGCTGGCAAGTCGGCTGCAGTTGCCAGTTTAATAACAAAAGGTTGGTTTTGGCCATCAAGCTGATAACCATTTTTGTCATTGAGGTTGCTGGCATTAAGGTTGCTGGCATTAAGGTTGCCGTCAGATGTAAAGTGGGCTTGGCAGTCAGAGGCATGCTTATTGGACATAGAGTAATTCTCACAATAATCACCCAAGACTCATTTTGAGCCTCAGAGACGTTAATTTTACATTATAATGGGCACTTATTACCTCAAAATTAGTAGCCCTATATTACTATTTCACTATTTGCCACCTACTGCTCAGCCCTTAAATGCTGCACCAGTAACTTGCATCTATCATTGTGTTTATCGATAAGGCTTTATGAAAACAATTTTTTTAGACTTGGCCACCATACATGGCACCAAAAGCGACCCCGCCCTAGCCTCAGCTAGTGTTCTAACCATTGGTAATTTTGATGGTGTTCATCTGGGTCATCAAGCCATGCTAAAGCAGTTGCAAGACACTGCCAAACAGCAGCAATTATCGTCAATGGTGATGATTTTTGAACCGCAGCCTAGAGAGTATTTTGCCCAATTAAAAGGCGATCCTGAGTCAGCGCCTGCCCGCCTTACCTCTCAAGATGAGAAGCTAACACTGCTCAAAGACTTTGGTATTGATACCGTGGTGGTGGCTAAGTTTGATGAGGCTTTTCGCTCGTTATCGGCCACTGAGTTTGCTGACATGCTGACCCAGTATTTAAATGTGCAGGCCTTGGTGCTCGGCGACGACTTTAGGTTTGGTCATGACCGCACCGGTGACAGTGCCTTTTTACGCAGTTACGGCTTACCTGTAACTAACTTGCATACCATTACCGATACCCAAGCCATCGCATCTGGTGTCGCAGATGACTTAAGTGACAATCGTATCAGCTCTACTAGAATTCGTGAGCTCTTATTGGCAGGTGACTTGCGCATGGCCAATCATTTGTTAAATAGAGATTACAGCATTACAGGTGAGGTGGTGGGCGGTGATAAAATCGGCCGCACCTTAGACTTTCCGACCGCCAATATTGAGCTCAATCGCGTACGACCTGCGCTGCACGGTGTCTATGGGGTGGATGTGGTGGTTTTAGATGAGCAAGGTGCAGTGATAAAAAACGCGTTTGCCCACTTAGCGCAGCCTGAGCAGTTAGGCATATCTGGCCTACGTCCACACAGCCTATTTGGCACAGCAAATATCGGTATTCGCCCTACAATTGATAAGCCTCACGAGTGGCGCTTAGAGGTATTCTTCCCTAAGTTCTCAGGTGATTTATATGGCAAAACATTGCAAGTAAGATTTTTACATCACCTACATGATGAACGTAAGTATGATGGCTTAGAGGCTCTCAAAGCGGGTATCCAGCAAGATGTGGCAGACTTAATTGAGTGGCGTAACCAGGCCCAATAAGCTATATTTGCTATAAATTATGCCCATCAACAAGGGGACAGATCAGGCATCTGCCCCCTTGTTGATAACAATGCCATAAAAGCTTTAGCAAGCCCAATTAATATAAAAAATTAATGTGTAATAAGCTTAACCACCGCACTGGCCGCTTTAAAGCAGCTTTCGATACGCCCCTCATCGCACCAGTCTCCAGTGACAATCCACTGTTTTTTTGTATCTCCATAGGCGATATAGTCACTGACACACGGCTGCTGCGTAGCGGCATAGCGCCAGCGATGACAGTCCACATACTCCGGAGCACTGTCCTCATCCCAGCTTAGTATCTGCCGTGCAGCTTGATACATGAGCGCTTTAACTTGCTCAATATCTTGATCGACATTGGCCTGTGCCCAATTATTTGAGGCATGAAGGGTTATACTTGGCAGCAGCTGCTCTCGGCCAGGCTTATGGTGCTCAGCAAAGACAGTCTCTATCACAGCGTGTTTATCACTCACTTGCAGTATGTCTGAGTCTTTATCTTGTAGTACTTGTGGTAATACTTGCCCCTGACTCCAGCCGAGCATTAGGCTATAGCATGCCAGCATCTGAGGCAATTGAATGGCCTGCAAATGTGCAAAGTCTGTATCGGCAAATAGCTCAACCGCTTGCGCTTGCGGCGCAGTACAAATAACCCAATCATAGCTGCCTAAGACGGTACCCTGCTCATCGCACAATAGCGTTTTATAGTCACCAGCGAGTGTGTCTGTATGTGCAGAATGTGTAGAGGTTGGTGCAGTCTGTATGATCGATTGACTAGATAAAGGCGCAACTCGAGTCTTGTACTTGATAACCGTGTGGGTCAGAGCTTTGGCCAACTCACGGCCAAAATGGGTCATCTTTGGAGTGGCAATATAGCGCGGCTGGCTATTTGCCCAAACTTTAGCAGGCTCAATATGACTAACTGGATTGTGCGGCAACCCCTCATCTACTATAGTCACCTGATCCACCTTAGCCTGCCAAGGCTCAATGGTCTTACGATTAATCCAAGGCTGCAAATACTGCTGAAATGCCTCTGATTTTGCGGTAAAAAACTGCGCCCCAAAGTCGAACTGCCACAGCCTATCTCCCCCGCTCGGCGGCCTTTTGTAACGAGTCGCCAGACGCCCGACCCCGGCAGATTTTTCGAATAGTTCGATGGCCACAGCCCGGCCCTGCCGCAAAAATGCTTGCTCTAACAGCTGCGCACTCATCAGCCCTGTCAACCCAGCACCAATAATGGCAATACGAGTCACTGACTCCTTTTGATCTGGCTGTGCCTGTGCATCACAAACGAGCGGCGAGCGTGCAGTCTCGGTATTAAAGGTATTAGCAGTCATAGATAAGCCATTATAAGAATAAAAAGAGGGTGATAGATAAAAAGATAAGCGGAGCCCTGCGCTGTCTTAGCGCGGTTCATTGTGGCAAATCTACTAAGATTTGGCCAGTAAAATAAGCTTTAGCCCATATAAAGAGCATCCTATTAAATCCAATAAAAAACCACCGCCTAATGTCTTAAGCGGTGGTATATCAGTAAACTGGTCAATAAACTCGTATATTTTTTTAATAAAAACAGCCGTGCCTTGCCCGTGGGCTATTGGCGCTAAGCATTAGGCTTGAGCGGCCTTAACGGTATTGATTAAGTCATCAACCACGCTGGCATCTGCAAGCGTTGAGGTATCGCCCAGACCATCGAACTCACCGGCAGCAAGCTTACGTAAGATGCGGCGCATGATTTTGCCCGAGCGGGTCTTAGGTAGCGCCTCAACAATATACATGGCATCTAAGTTAGCAATCGGGCCGATTTCTGCACGCACATGGCGGTTAAGCTCATTACGCAATCTTTCGGTATCTTCTTCCCCATTTCTTAAGATGATATAAGCACAGATACCTTGACCTTTTAGCTCATGCGGCATTCCGACAATGGCCGTTTCAGCGGCAGCTGGGTGCGACACCAAGGCGCTTTCAATCTCAGCGGTACCGATACGGTGGCCCGATACGTTCAGCACGTCATCGACACGGCCGGTAATCCAGTAATGACCTTCCTCATCACGCATTGCGCCATCACCTGTAAAATAGCTGCCAGGATAAGTGGTATAGTAGGTCTCTAAGAAGCGCTTATGATCGCCATAAATGGTGCGCATTTGACCCGGCCAGCCGTCAGTAATAATTAAGTTACCCGCAGTCGAGCAGCCCTCTAGTTGCACGCCTTCTGAGTCAACAATAGCCGGCTTGATGCCATATAAAGGGTTCATAGCAGCACCTGGCTTCATGTCCACTGAGTTTGGCAGCGGAGCCATCAAGATACCGCCCGTCTCAGTCTGCCACCAAGTATCAACGATAGGACAACGTCCTTCACCAACCACAGCGTGATACCAGTCCCAAGCTTCAGGGTTAATAGGCTCACCCACCGTACCTAATAGGCGTAAGCTTTCACGATTTGACTCACGTACATAAGCATCCCCCTCTTTCATCATGGCCCGAATGGCAGTCGGTGCGGTATATAAGATGCTCACATCATGCTTGTCGATGATTTGACCAATACGCGCCCAAGTCGGATACTGCGGTACCCCCTCGAACATCACTGTGGTGGTTCCATTGGCCAGCGGCCCATAAGTGACATAGCTGTGACCGGTCACCCAGCCCACATCAGCCGTACACCAGAACACATCATCTTGCTTGATATCGAACACATCTCGAAAGGTCGATAAGGCATAGGTCAAATAACCACCCGTGGTGTGTACCACGCCCTTAGGCTTACCGGTTGACCCTGAGGTGTACAGTAAGAACAGTGGGTCTTCAGCATTCATGGTTTCAGGTGGGCAGTCTTCATTGGAGTTATCAATGAGCGTATGATACCAAGCATCACGGCGGCCACTCATTGGCACTGAGTTGCCGGTACGGTGTACCACAACCACTCGCTCCACACATTCTGTGCCGTCAACATCGAGCGCTTTGTCTACATTGGTTTTTAGCGGCGTGTATTTGCCGCCACGCACCCCTTCATCTGCTGTGATGACCAACTTGGCTTGGCTATCGATAATACGACTGGCCAAACTTTCAGCTGAAAAGCCACCAAATACGACAGTATGAATTGCCCCAATACGGGCACACGCCAGCATAGACACCACAGCTTCTGGCACCATTGGCAGATACAACACCACTCTGTCGCCTTTGCCCACGCCCATTTTGCGCATGGCATTGCCCAGACGGCATACTTCTGAATGCAGCTCTTTAAAGGAGATGATCTTGTGTAGTGCAGGGTGATCGCCTTCCCAGATGATGGCCGGCTTGTAAGGGTTGTCTGCTAGATGACGGTCGAGACAGTTCACCGAAACGTTCAGCTCACCATCTTCATACCACTTAATTCTAAAATTATCTAAGTCGTAATTGACGTCTTTGATTTTGGTGGGTTTTTTAATCCAATCAATTAGCTCTGCTCGTTTTGCCCAAAAAGCTTCATTGCTTTCAGGAGACTCAATTGACTCTTGGTAGATTTGTGCGTATTTTTCAGGAGTAATGTTGGCTTGAGCTGAGAATTCGGGGCTAATTGGAAACTGTTTCATATAATAAAGTCCTTTTTATTTTATTGTGACTCTTGTCCTAGAGATCACCGGGTGTTAAACCGTTAATAGCAGGCTTAATCTGCTGCGTTATCGTGATAAAATAGGATAAAACCAGTAGCAAACCTGGTAGGCTTATAATAAGGCAGGCAAATTAAGAGGTTATCTTTTATTTTATGCCCTACAGTCGCTGCCTCGACCTTGATTGCCGGTTTACTCAGTCCTATCCTTGTGACTGTTACCCTAATAGTTTTACTAGATTTTGCTACAGTTGTAAACTGTTATTTTATCTAACCCCCTAAAATCTTTATAATTTTTATAAATTTATCACCTTTTTAGAGCCGTGTATTGACCTATTTTAACCACCATATACCCTATAAAAAATTATCAGCGACCGCGTGATAACTGAGACTTACCTTAAATTTATACGCAAACTAATTATCAGCTTGGCATGACCTATTGCCAACCACCGGCCGCCTAACCTTTCTTAATTCACTCTTATTTAAAAAGCCATATTCATGACCCAAAACCAAGCATACTCTCATAAACACCTTAATAGCGCCTGTTTAGACACCACCTGTGCATCTGCACACCAAGGCTTAAACAAATCGGTCGATGTACTGATCATAGGCGCCGGCGCCTCTGGTCTATACTGCGCGTTTACCGCAGCTCAGCGCGGCCGATCGGTATTGGTCATTGATCACGCCAATAAAGCGGGAAAGAAAATCCTTATGTCAGGTGGCGGGCGCTGTAACTTTACCAACTATGTGGTCGAGCCTGAGAACTTTATCGGCAGCAACGCACACTTTTGTAAATCGGCGCTCACCCGCTACAACCCTTGGGAGTTTATTGGGCTGGTAGAAAAGCATGGTGTCCCCTATCATGAGCGTGATTACGGACAGCTGTTCTGTGATGACTCGTCAAAAGACATCCTAAATCTATTACTTGATGAATGCTCAGAAGCTGGCGCTAAAGTCCAATTAAAAACTGATATTATTTCTATTAAGTCTTTGCCACAAGATAACGATAAACAAGGCTTTATTGTTGAGAGCTCAAAACAGACCATTCATTGTCACTCACTGGTTATCGCCACCGGTGGCTTATCGATTCCGACTATGGGTGCGACCGGCTTTGGCTATGAGGTGGCTGAGCAGTTCGGACACCAAATCATCAAGACTTCAGCCGGCTTAGTTCCCTTCACCTTTACCGATAAGGTCGGTGAGGTCATCGCTTCATTGGCGGGCATTAGCCTTGATGTGATCGCCTTTAATGAGCGCATTTCATTCCCAAGACCCATGCTGTTTACACACCGAGGTCTATCCGGCCCGGCCATGCTACAGCTTTCCAACTACTGGCAGGTGGGCGAAGCGATTCATATTAACTTGGTGCCTAACGTGGATATCTCTGAGTTATTAAAGCAAGCCAAAGCTCAGTATCCAAAACAATTAATTCGCAGCGTATTGACTGAATACTTTCCAAAAAAACTATTGCTGGCGCTACAGAACTTACATTGGTCAGATTTTAAAGACAAAGAGCTTGCCAATATTAAAGACGAGGCGTTAGATACTATCGGCGACAAAATTAATAATTGGACCATTAAGCCCTCAGGCACTGAAGGCTATCGCACCGCTGAGGTTACCCGAGGCGGCGTAAATACTGATGAGGTGTCCTCAAAGACCTTTGAGAGTAAAAAGCAGCCAAACTTATACTTTATCGGTGAAGTGCTCGATGTGACAGGCTGGCTTGGCGGCTATAATTTTCAGTGGGCATGGGCCAGTGGTAAGGCTTGTGGTGAGGTGGTCTAGGGGACTAAAGCTATTTATAAAGAGCCTAATACATATCGTAATAGGCTCTGTTTATAGTGGCTACCTTAACAAATCAACGTAGAGAGTATTAAATGGCCGGATCGGTAAATAGTCCTGCCCGCTCAAAGTCTGCTGCCAAAGCAAAAAGCCTCGCCTCATCATTCATACGCCCAATAAATTGCATGCCAATCGGTAAGCCCTTATTGCTCATGCCTAGCGGGACTGACATGGCCGGTAGACCTGTAATATTGCCCAAAGTCGTAAAGGCCATTTTGCTTAATACCGGTGCGCTTAGCTTCTCGACCAAGCTTGAGTTATAAATCCATTTACCCAGATTAACGCCTCGATCAATCAAGCCGCTAACATTAAGCAGTAGCTCATCAATACGACTGGACGGCAGCACCCCATGCTTAACTGCAGGCGTCGGCACCGTCGGGCATAAAATCATATCGTACTGCTCAAGAATCAGTCCGGTCTGGTACTGTACGTCATGCCAGCCTTGCTTGGCTTTAAGTAGGTCAATCACACTTAGCGAGCGTCCTATCATGACCATATTTCGAGTCTGTGGCTCCAGATTAGCAACTTGCTGCGGCCCATAGCGCAGCGACAAATCTTCCACAAAATGTGCCGTATGAGCACACACCACTGTAAAAAAATCTCGCCACATGCGGTCAATATCAATGTTTGGGGCGGCATAGTCTATTGTGTGCCCCATATCTTCAAGCTGCCGTGCTGTTTTTTCTAGTACCGCCAGCACCTCTTTGTCTACTGTGGCACCTGGAAACAAAGGCGCTTGCATCAGCGCAATCTTTAACGGTTTAGACGGTGTCTGTGTGGCCTGTAAAAACTGGCCGTTATCAGAGGCCTGTGTCACAAACGCTGAGCCAACCTCTCTACCAGCCGTGGCATCAAGCATGGCGGCACTGTCGCGCACACTGCGGGTAATCACATGGTCGGCCACAGCTCCCTCCCAGCCTTCAGCATAGAGAGGACCACTGGGATTGCGGCCACGACTGGGCTTTAAGCCAAACACGCCGCACCAAGCGGATGGGAAGCGAATAGAGCCACCCCCATCACCGCCACCTGCCATAGGCACGATACCGGCACTCACTGCTGCAGCACTGCCACCTGATGAGCCGCCGCTGCTATAGCCTTTTTTAAATGGATTATGGGTGGCGCCATAAGACTTAGGCTCTGTGGTAATAATTAAGCCAAACTCTGGGGTATTGGTTTTACCAAAGGTATTGACGCCAGTGGCTCGCATGCGTTTTACCAGCTCGTTGTCTTGCTCTGGCACAATATGAACGCTGCGGCTGCCCATTTTAATCGGCTCATCGGCAAATAAGTAATTTAAATCTTTTAATAAATAAGGCACCCCAGTGAATATGCCTTGAGGCAAACCTCGCTGCACTTCGTTAAATGCCCGCTCATCAAATCGATGAATGATAGCGTTAAGCTTAGGATTTAGCCTATTGGCCTGATATATAGCCGCATCTAGAGCCTGTTTGGCACTGATTTCACCGGATCTAATAAGCGCTGCCAATCCTATGGCATCATATTGCGGGTATTCTTTAAACATAGCGTCCTCTGCTCGTGTTTGGGGGGTAAATTGGCTCTTTTGAGAGCTTAGGTCATTTTGACAAAATAGTTAGGCAAATCTTTATCCTAGCTTATCTTAAAGGTGATAAAAAAGCCAAACTCGAAAGTTTGGCTTTTTGTTGTCGTTCTAAGGCTTTAGGCAGTAAAGATTACTTTAAACCGGTACTTCCATCAGTAACACGCGAGAGTCCGCTAAGGCTTCTACATCAAAGCCTGTTACCTCTGTGATACCCATACCATCACGTCTGTCTAGGATTTCATCACCAATCTTGACTTGACCTTCAATAACCAATGCATAGACGCCATTATTTTTATTTTTTAGGTCGTAATGAGCGGTTACGCCCTTATCTAGATTACCCATGTGGAACCAGGCATCTTGGTGAATCCATACGCCAGCGTCGTCTGGGTTGGGCGATAAAATCTGACCAAACTCATTAGGTTGTAACATATCAGCGATTTTTAACTGCTGATAGCGAGGCTGAACACCTTGCTTGTTGGGCACAACCCAAATTTGGAAGAATTTTACTGGCTCATTGGCGGTGCCATTCATCTCACTGTGCACAATACCGGTACCAGCAGACATAACTTGGATCTCACCACTTTCGATGATGCCGTTTGTACCGATAGAGTCTTTATGCGCAAGTCTACCTGAGGTTGGAATAGAAATAATTTCCATATCACGGTGAGGATGCGTACCAAAACCATTACCCCCTTCTACGTGATCATCATTAATCACACGTAGAGCACCAAAGACCATACGAGCAGGGTTGTAATAGTTGGCGAAGCTAAAGGTATGTTTACTTTTTAGCCAGCCATGGTCAGCGTCACCACGAGTATTTGATCTGTGTAAGATAGTTTTCATAGGGTGTCCTTATTCTTAGTATCAATTAAACGAGGTCATTATATCATACATTTTAGCTTAACCAATATGACTGACTGTTAACTTTAGTTTAATTGTGTAAAGAGTTCATTTAGGGCTAAAGTGACTATTTAATAAGGGTTAATATAGTGCCCAATAACCCGTTCATCCTATATATAATAAGGCTTTAATCCCATTTTATGGCTACATTAATAATTCACGCTTACCACTTTTACCCATAGAGCTTACCAATCCGGCCTCCTCCATAGAGTCTACAATTCGTGCTGCTCGGTTATAACCAATACTAAACTTACGCTGGATGCTCGAAGCAGATACTTTGCGGGTCTCCATGACAAAAGCCACCGCCTCGTCATAAAGCGCATCGTCTTCACCAGAGGTATTGCCTGCGCCACTGCTGCTTGGACTGGTTAATTCAAAGTTGCTGGCCATATTGTCAATATAATCTGGGGCGCCCCGTTCACGCCAGGCATCACAGACTCGGTTGACCTCCTCATCACTGACATAAGCACCGTGTACGCGATCAGGCTCAATTTGGCCTGGGCCTAAAAACAGCATATCACCATTACCAAGCATATCTTCAGCACCGCCAGCGTCCAAAATGGTGCGTGAATCGACTTTTGAGTTAACGCGTAGCGCTGCACGTACCGGAATATTGGCTTTGATAAGACCCGTAATAACATCCACCGAAGGACGCTGGGTCGCTAACATTAAGTGAATACCCGCAGCACGAGACTTCTGAGCCAGACGGGTGATCAGCTCTTCAGCTTGCTTACCCACTTGCATAATCATATCGGCAAATTCGTCCGCCACGATGACAATCATAGGCAGTGTCTTAAGCTTAGGCGCTTTATCGATGCTGACGCTATCATTTGGGCGCCATAAAGGGTCGATAATAGGCCGGCCGGCCTTCTCAGCGGCAATGACTTTTTTGTTAAATTCGCCCAATTTACGCACTTTTAATAAGCTCATAAGCTGATAACGGCGCTCCATCTCAGCCACACACCAAGATAAACTACTGGCCGCCTCATTCATATCGGTCACCACAGGGGTTAACAGGTGCGGAATATCATTGTAGTTAGCCAACTCTAATTGTTTAGGATCAATTAATATTAAGCGCAGCTCAGAGGGCTTATATTTAAGTAGCATCGACAGCAGCATAGCGTTGACCAAGACTGACTTACCTGACCCTGTGGTACCAGCCACCAGCATATGTGGGGCTCGTGCTAGGTCAGTGATAATTGGCTTGCCACCAATGTCTTTACCCATCGCCATACTAATCTGGGCCTTAGGGTTTTTGTAATCTTCGGTTTGTAGCAGCTCAATCAAGCGCACCATTTCACGCTTCTTATTGGGCACCTCAATACCAATAAATGGCTTGCCAGGGATCACCTCTACCACACGCAAGGACGCCATAGATAAAGAGCGGGCCAAATCTCGGGAGATACCCGTAACTTTACTGGCCTTAACCCCAGGCGCTAAATCTACCTCAAAGCGGGTTACTACAGGTCCTGGAATCGCATTAACCACTTCAGCTTTTACATTAAACTCTTGCAGTTTGATCTCTAGCAGCTCTGATAATTGCGCCAGTTCCTGCTGGGTATAGCTCGGCTTGCGATCTGGATCAGGTTTGTCCAAGATCGATAATTCAGGAATGGGTGACAGCCCTTCACGATACTTAGCTGTTTGCATAGCACGGCTGGTCGAAGCATAAGCTGTATCGTCATGAATCTCGGGCAACACAAACTCATCTTCATCAACATCCGGCATCATATCTTCAATATGATTGCTGGCATCGCCCTCAGGGGTAGCAAAGCGAATGGTTGGCGCTGCCTGCGTAGGCTCTGATGCCGGCTGCGGCTCATGTGGTTTTTTGGGGTTGGAAGGTGGGGTATTGGTTGGCGTTAGATCCATAAATGCTGGTGGCTCAACATTGTGCTCAACATTTTGTTCAACATCCTCTAACGGCGTCTCTAATTTAGTGTCTTCATCGGCATTATTATTGTCTAAATAACCACCTTCATCTTTAGCATCATAAAGCGCTGTTTGGTCGTCGGTCTCAAGCTCGCTATGTGTTGTAGCGGCTTTATTTATCGACAACTCACTCTCATCAGTGACATCAGTAACAGTCTCTTGCTGAGCTTGTGCTGTGTCAGGTACTTTTACATCATATACGTCAAACGCCTGCTGCTCGATATCAAAGTTATGAGTATCAGCAGGGGCAGCATTGTCGATAGGTGCCTTGGCTTCGCTGGGTGATGGTGATACTGAGTAATCGGCAGCCTGCTGTGTCTGAGTACTACTGTCTGCCATAGAGGGCGATGAGGCGTCTACGCTATTGGCCACGGCCGTCGGCAGCGCTTGCTCATCAAGCAGCTCATTAATCACATCTTGGTCATTCCAAGCGAAGCTAGGCTCCTGCTTTTTTATCAGGCTGCTCTCCGGTGCTATTGAGCCATTGGCTGCTGTCACAGGTGCTTGAGCTGCGCTCTTGGCTTGGTGCGCCTCTTGAGCTTCTTGAGCTTCTTGCTCTTGTAACGCCAAGATACTCTCTGTTAATCCTGAATTTACTAAAAAGTCATCAAGCACATTGCTAAGACTGGGGTTACTGGCGTGAGCGGTAGACGGCTCAGAGGCAAGGTCTACTGCCTCATCATCTTCTGATTCAGGCAAATTCAGCTTAAGCTGCTGCATCAGCGGTGAGCCATCGGCAGCCAAATCTTCTGGTTGTTCTTGACTGACGTGCGTCGCCATTTTACTCTCACCCTTTTGTGACACCCCATCAACGGTAGGCTGGCGCTTGAGTCCATTTCCAAGCCAAGATAGGCTTAAGAAGGCATCAAACACACGCTTCCAATGAATATTAAAGGCAAAGGTTGCGGTAATTAGGGTAAACACCAATAAAAAAGCACTGGCCCCATAAATGGTCAATAAACCGCTTAAACGAGTGGCTACTTCAGCCCCTAAAATGCCGCCAAAACGAGCGCCATTATCACTTATCAAGCCCAGTAACTGCGGCGTGATGGCCACTAAGCCACAACTGGCTAATAACAAAAAGACATAGCCTATGGCTCTTAATGGCCCAAAAGCTTGCTCACGGTGCCACCAAATACAAACCGCTTCATAAGCCAAAAACACCATCAGCCACCAAGCGGACCAGCCCATAAAGGTGTAGAGTAAATCGGAGACCCACGCCCCCACTGCCCCGCCCATGTTGCTTATCTGCCCCATATCACTGCTGATACGTGACCAGCTAGGGTCATTGGGTGTGTAAGTAAGCAAGATAACGAACACAAAAGCTGCGAGCATGACGGCAAGTAAGGTGAAAGTAACTTTTTTTAGCGTGTAAATAAGGTGTGCCGTTATCATTAATTTTTCCCAACATTTGAAACTTATAGACAATAAAACTGGTCGCCGATAGCTTATGCCTACTGGCTTATAAGCAATTTTGCTTAACCTAGTCTGTATAACCCTCTATAATAGCAAATTGTGCTCTACTTTCGAGCATCTGTTAGCTTATTTATCACATAAATAAATATCATGACTAAAACTCATTTGCTATTGTCTGCCATTGGCCTCATGGTATTAACCAACCCCAGACTTAATAACCGATTACAAGGCATCACCGCATCTCTCAAGCGGCTTTAAATTCGGCCTATTTGCTGTTTTTATTGCTATTTTGAGCGTTTAAATTGTTGTACTTAGCATTTATTAATTACTTATTTATAACCATTAAGGAACCTTCATGACACAAGAGAACACCTCACCTCGTCACGAAAAACTCATTATCTTAGGCTCAGGCCCTGCCGGCTATTCAGCTGCTGTTTATGCGGCGCGCGCTAACTTAAAGCCTGTCATCATTTCAGGCATGCAGATGGGCGGTCAGTTAACCACCACCACTGAGGTAGACAACTGGCCAGGCGATGCCGAAGGTCTCACCGGCCCTGACTTAATGGTGCGTATGAAAGCACACGCTGAGCGCTTTGGTACTGAGATTGTCAATGACCATATCAATTCGGTCACCCTAACTGAGCGACCATTCACACTTGAGGGCAACTCAGGTACCTACACCTGTGATGCGCTCATTATCGCTACTGGTGCGTCGGCTCAGTATTTGCAATTAGAATCTGAGACTAAGTTTAAAGGTTTGGGGGTATCCGCTTGTGCCACCTGTGATGGATTTTTTTATAAAAACCAAAAGGTTGCGGTGATTGGTGGCGGTAATACTGCGGTAGAAGAAGCCCTTTATTTATCCAACATTGCCAAAGAGGTGGTCTTAGTTCACCGCCGTGACAGCCTGCGCTCTGAGAAAATCTTACAAGACAAATTGTTCGAAAAAGCCAAAAACGGCAACGTCAGCATCGAATGGAACCACCAAGTCAAAGAGGTGGTCGGTGATGACATGGGCGTAAACGGTATCATCATTGAATCCACTAAAGATGGCAGTACTAAGCAGCTGGACGTTATGGGTATGTTCGTGGCCATCGGCCATAAGCCCAATACCGATATGTTCGTCGGTCAGCTAGAGATGAAAGATGGGTACATTACGGTCAACAGCGGCACCAAAGGCAATGCCACTCAGACCAGTGTCGAAGGGGTTTTTGCGGCAGGTGACGTGGCAGATAATGTCTATCGTCAAGCCATTACTTCTGCCGGTACAGGCTGTATGGCAGCTTTAGATGCTGAAAAATACTTAGATTCAATCGGTGTGGCCACTGCCACAGAACACACCTATGATTCAACCTTAAGCGCAGATGCCAACGCCAATCTGTAGCTGTCTCATAGTGTCAAGTGCCAAATGCCAAGCGCTAAGACCTAGCTTATCAGGTAGACGCTTATTTTAGGACGGGACAGACACACATAAAAGGGCCAACTCACTTAGGGTTGCGCCCTTTTTTTAGCAATTTACACGATGGGTCTCAATCAGTCGCCCAAGTTAATGGATATACTTGCCGCATTAAGCTTGTTACTATATCAGCATAAAATATCTCATCTGCATCAAATATCTTGAGACATATCAAGTTTTTATTCTGATGTTGATCTTAATCGTTATTTACTCTTTGACCTGTTAAAAAATGAGCTGTTAATGGATGCCTTTGTGACCACAGATGATCCAAATTATACCCAAGCACCGGGCCATACTGCGACTGATAACGTAGCGCAGGCGCCCCTATTTGATAGCCCCTATCTGTTTCCAAATCCCAGTGAGGTAGACCCAGAGGGTCTGGGGCTGGTGGGCATGGGCGGCGATCTTGCCCCTCAGACCTTATTATCCGCCTACGCTCAAGGGCTTTTTCCTTGGTTTAATGAAGATGAGCCCATTGCGTGGTGGTGCCCTGAGCCGCGCTGCGTTTTAGCACCTGACAGCTTTGTGCCTAGCAAATCCCTACAGCGCTTGGCCAAAAATAGCCGGTGGCAGTGGTCAGTTAATAGCGACTTTGAGTCTGTGATACACGCCTGCAGCCTGCCACGTAGCTATGCTAAAGACACTTGGATTCACGATGAAATGATTGAGGCTTACTGTCAGCTGCATCAGTTGGGCTACGCACACAGTATTGAGGTCTGGGAGGATAAGCAGCTTATAGGCGGGTTGTATGGACTAAAAATTGGGCAAATTTATTTTGGCGAATCGATGTTCCATCATAAAAGTAATGCCTCAAAAGTTGCTTTTTGGGCATTGACTCAGTTTTGCCAGTACACTCAGGTTCAGCTGATAGATTGTCAATTGCCCAATCCCCATCTACAAAGCTTGGGGGCCGCCATTATGCCACGTGAAGATTTTTTAACCGTGTTATCTGAGCTCACACACAAGGCAGGTGTTAATTGGCATGACTTCTCGCTTACCCGTTATGCGGTAAACGCCCTCTTGCAACGCTTTCAACCTCAGCCACAATAAGCCACAAGGTCACCTTAGATGCATCCTTACGCTGATGACGTAACCCATGATACTCCCACCAGTAATGCCGCCTCACAGGCGCATCTTGTGGTTAATTTATCACCGCCAAGTCTATGTAGTTACTTACCTGACCGTGCCTCTCAGCTGCACTTTATTTTATTAGACTCAGGCGAGATTATAGACCCTGAGCGCTATACCAAGCTGTGTCAACAAGGCTTTCGCCGCAGCGGTCAAGCCTTTTATCGTCCCAACTGTCCCCATTGCCAGCAATGTATCTCAAGCCGTGTGGTGGTTAATGAGTTTGAGCCGTCAAGACGCTATCGTAAGATACTCAATAGAAATGCTCAGGTTAGCCTACAGCTAAGGCCGGCTGCCAGCGCCACCCACGAGCATTATGCGTTATATCAAAAATACATCTCCGCCCGTCATGCTGATGGCGATATGTACCCTCCCAGTCTACATACCTTTGAGCAGTTCTTGGTAGCCAGTCCGGCCGACACTTTATTTCTAGAGTTTCGTGAGCCCAATAATAAGCTGATTGCTGTGGCCGTAACTGACCGCTTAAGTGATGGGTTATCTGCCATCTATACTTTTTTTGACCCAGATCCCAGTTATAACTCGCGTAGCCTAGGCGTCTACTGCATCTTACAACAGATTAAGATGACCCAGCGCTTAGGGCTAGCGTATGCTTACTTAGGATTTTGGATTCCCACCGTCCAAAAGATGCGCTATAAAACCAACTACGCCCCTATTGAGCTTTTGATACACGGGCATTGGCAGTATTTTGAGAGCGCCCCTACCCCAGAGCAAGTCCTTGAGCTACTGGCTACTCAGCCGCTTACCTTTAATAACTAGTCACCTTTAATCATTAATAGCTGTATTGATTAGTAGCTGATTCATAACCAAGAGTGATTAAGCTTGGCCTTTTACGCCCGTGTGTATTGCATAATGAGTGCATCACAGCGCTCAGTTTCTCCTGAGGGCTTTGACGAGGTGTAATAGCCTTTTCGGGTATGAATCACCTCAAACCCCATCTTTTGATATAGCCTAATGGCCCCCTCATTATCGGCTCGGACTTCCAGCAGTATGCTATCAAGTCCTTTATCTGGCATTTGCGCAATCAGTTGCTCAATTAAGGATTGGGCATAACCACGGCGCTGAAAGTCAGGATGAGTGCCTATTCTTAAGATTTCTGCGATTTCAAACACGGTGCTAACTAGGCAGTAAGCCACAGTAACTGTCTGCGGGGTGGCTTGCGGCGATGTTTGCTTTGAGAAGCCGTTATCCTCTAGCTTTGCCTCAGTTATCACCACCCAGCCATGATTAATGTCTTGGTGCAAAAGCTTGGTCACTGACTGCTCATCCCACGCATCCTGTGGCTGCACCAAACGCTCTATTTCGGCAATTTGCTTGACCCAGTCAGCCGCCTGCGCTGTATTTTTTACGGGTACTATAGATACAGGTCGATTCATTGGCATTGGCATTGGCTCTTGTTAGTAGATTTGGTAGTTTATGAGCAAAGATAAGCCCACTAAAATGGTAAATGCGCATAAAATAAATTGGCTTGGCTGTAAAAGCTGTCAATGTAAAAGCCCCCAATCTTTCGATTGAGGGCTATTCACCAAATTAAGCAACAAACCAGACTAAGGCAGCACTACAAAGTGCATTGTCTTAGATAGCTTGGTACTCAGTTTTGGCTAACATTACAGCTTGCTGGTCAACTCAGGAAGTACTGTGAATAAGTCACCTTCTAAGAAGTAATCAGCAACACTTGCAATCGGTGCTTCTGGATCGTTGTTAATAGCAACGATAACTTTAGAGTCTTTCATACCTGCTAAATGCTGGATGGCACCAGAGATACCGGCTGCGATATATAGGCTTGGTGCAACGATTTTACCCGTTTGACCCACTTGCATATCGTTAGGAACATAACCTGCATCAACTGCAGCACGTGAGGCACCGATAGCAGCACCTAGCTTATCTGCTAGTGGCTCGATGTATTTGGTGAAGTTTTCACCATTGGCTAGGGCACGGCCACCAGACACTACGATTTCAGCAGAAGTTAGCTCTGGACGATCTGATTTCGCAAGCTCTTCGCTTACAAAGCTTGATTTGCCTGCATCTTGAGTGTCGTTACGCTCTTCGATAGTTGCAGAGCCACCTTCAGCAGCCGCAGCATCAAAAGCTGTGGTACGTACAGTTAGAAGAACCTTGTCTTCTGAGGTTTTAACCGTGGCCAATGCGTTACCAGCATAGATAGGACGCTCAAAAGTATTGGCATCAATAACTTGCATCACATCAGACAGCATGCTGACATCTAATAAAGCCGCTACGCGTGGTAAGAAGTTTTTACCGTTAGTGGTCGCTGGTACAACGATGTGGCTGTAGTCGCCCGCTAAATCTTTAACCAATAAAGCCACGTTTTCGGCCAATTGATATTCATAAGCTGGACTGTCTACACAAATTACTTTGCTAACACCAGCGACTTTAGCCGCTTGTTCTGCGACAGGTTTGCAGCCAGAACCTGCAACCAATACGTGGATGTCACCACCGATCTGTGAAGCTGCGGTCACTGTGCTTAACGTTGCCTTTTTTAGCTCGGCATTATCATGTTCTGCATATACTAAAATTGCCATGTGAATATTATCCTTTCAAATAATGAGATGAGAGTGTGATTGGGTAACTGTTGGTTGCTGCCAAGGCTTAGTCTTATTTAATTTAATAGGCATAAACTGCATGTTTATGAGTATTTATAATGCTAAACGCCGACAATCAACTGACACCACTAATCAAATTTATGTGAAGTTAGTTTCAAAAATTAGATAACTTTTGCTTCATTTCTTAGTTTGTCGATTAGCTCGTCCACCGAACCCACTTTAACGCCTGCAGAACGCTCAGGTGGTGGCGTTACTTTAATAATCTCTTGCTTAGAGGCCATCTCTACACCAAAATCCGCTGGTGTTTTTTCATCAAGAGGCTTTTTCTTAGCTTTCATGATGTTTGGAAGTTTTGCGTAACGTGGCTCATTCAAGCGCAGGTCAGTTGTAATCACAGCAGGTAATGATAGAGCAACTGTCTGTAGACCACCGTCGATTTCACGAGTAACGTTTACTTTGTCGCCTTCAACTTTAACTTCTGAGGCAAATGTACCTTGGCCGATACCCATCAATGCGGCAAGCATCTGACCGGTTTGGTTATTGTCGTCATCAATCGCTTGTTTACCTAATAAGATGATGTCAGTCGCTTCTTGCTCTGCGATACCTTTTAGGATTTTTGCAACTTGCAGAGGGTATGGTTTTTCATCAGTTTGAACCAAGATACCACGGTCAGCACCTAGTGCTAAAGCTGCACGGATTTGTTCCTGCGCTTCTTTTGGACCGATAGAGGCAACGATAACCTCGTCAACTATGCCCGCTTCTTTTAAACGTACTGCTTCTTCAACAGCAATTTCACAAAATGGGTTGATTGACATCTTAGTGTTGCTAAGATCTACGCCAGAATTGTCAGCTTTAACGCGAACTTTTACGTTATAGTCAATCACACGCTTAACAGCGACTAATGCTTTCATACGTTCCTCGTTTATTAATGTTATGAGTTATTAAAATTAACCAGTTATACGCACCAAGTTTAAAGGCCTACCTGGTACTTTGTAAATTATTCTTATATATCTTAGCCAATATAGGGTCTAATATATATAACAATTTGTAGGATTTAATTAACAGAAATTTCGCCCCATTAATTAAAGCTGCCCTTAGTGTACACAACTGTTAAACCTTTATGCCAACCATTTTTTTGTAGTCAAGGCAGTATAAATAAAGATTTATTATCAAACATCATTATATTGCGTGAGCAGCCCAATAAGGTCAAGCCATTGGCGTGAATAAAGGGTCATAAATTTATGGGTGAGCTGTTCTTGACACCCAACTGAGCTAAATTAATCCAAACCCTGTTATTAAACCTCAAGCGTTATTAAACCTCAAACAAAAAAAAGAGACAACCCATAGGGTTGTCTCTTTCAAGTACCATCATCTATTGAGATGATTAATACTCATTTGTAGGTCTAAGCCTACAAGAAATTATTCAGCTGATTCGATTTGTTCAGCTTGTGGACCTTTTTGGCCTTGGCCTAATACGAAAGTAACTTTTTGACCTTCGGCTAGGGTTTTGAAACCGCTGCCTTGAATAGCACTGTAATGAGCAAATACGTCTTGGCCGCCATCGTCTTGTGCGATGAAACCAAAACCTTTAGCTTCGTTGAACCACTTAACAGTACCTTGTACACGTTCTGACATAACTTTTCCTAATATAAAATTGATTTAACTATAGTCATGATGCTTTTAACTGGGCAAACCTCAATGGATTACACCGGTAGAAAACGTAAATCGAGCAGTATCGATTAGAATGTTGACTAATCTTCACTCTAATAAATAACCACTTCTATTACATTGCTACGATTAAACGCAGTCATGTTTGAATCACTAGCTGTGCTATTCATTCAAAAAGTAACTTACTTACTGGGTGTTAGTATAACAGCTTTAAACAACTTGTCCTAATATTATCTGTGCTTTTAGTTAGTTTCCTGTAAATAATGTAAAAGCGGACTAACTAATTTTGATAAGCTTTATCAGTCCATACATAACACAGTGTCAACCCAAGACCGCTTCCATAATACAGTGCTAGGAATACAGATCTAGTACGTCTTAGTCAGCACAAAAATACAAAGCGCAAAAAAGGTCACTGAAAAAGCCTGACCAAAACTAACCAATGGCTTTGGAATAACCAGATCCTCTGGCGTGTCAGGCATACCACCTGAGCGTCTGAGCAATACCGTGCCATATATCCAGCCACCAGTGGTATAAATGGCATAAGCCAGAGGCACTGTCATCGCTAAGGGATTTAAATCGATCCAGTAAAGCACCGAAATAGAGACAAAAAACCACAGCGTATCAATCACTGAGATAAGATGAAAAAATCTAGATTTTGGCAGCTTACCTAGTGTTGCTTTGACCATCTCCCCCTCTATCCAAATAAGCAAAGCCACGACCGCACTTAGTATCAGGTAAATAATTTGAGGGTTTATCTGTGATAACCACGCCGTATTCATAACACCATCTCTTTTTTATTATTAAAATTGCCGTATTTTACACGCCACATTGGGCATATATTGAGCTATTGTTTTTGTCATTCAAGCGCACTGACAAGCGCACTGAAAACCAAAAAGCCCACATGCTTAATAACATGTGGGCCGACGGCTCATCGTAGCCAGTCTATTGTGCTACCTTAAACTAAGCGACTTAGTTTTTTTCTTTATCGATGATTTTGTTACCACCAATCCAAGGCATCATAGAGCGAAGCTTAGCACCTGTTTTTTCAATTTCATGATCCGCATTATTACGACGACGGGCAGTCATTGAAGGATAGTTGGTCGCACCCTCAGTGATAAACATCTTAGCATATTCACCAGATTGAATGCGTTTTAGCGCATTGCGCATGGCTTCACGAGACTGCTCGTTAATAACTTCTGGACCGGTTACGTACTCACCGTATTCAGCGTTGTTACTGATTGAGTAGTTCATGTCAGCGATACCGCCTTCATACATTAAGTCTACGATAAGCTTAAGCTCATGCAGACACTCAAAATAAGCCATTTCTGGAGCGTAGCCGGCTTCTGTTAGGGTTTCAAAGCCCATTTTTACAAGCTCTACAGCACCGCCACAAAGCACTGCTTGCTCACCGAAAAGGTCAGTTTCAGTTTCGTCTTTGAAGGTGGTTTCGATAATACCAGAGCGACCGCCGCCCACACCAGAGGCATAAGATAGTGCCACTTGCTTGGCTTGACCTGAAGCATCTTGGTAAATAGCGATTAGATCAGGGATACCGCCGCCTTTAACAAACTCAGAGCGTACCGTGTGACCCGGTGCTTTTGGTGCCACCATAATCACATCTAGATCTTTACGAGGTACCACTTGATTGTAGTGGATAGCGAAGCCATGAGCGAAAGCTAGGGTTGCGCCTTCTTTGATGTTTGGCTCAATAACGTCTTCGTATAAAGATTTTTGGAACTCATCTGGGGTCAAAATCATAACCACGTCAGCTGCTTGTACCGCTTGTGCTACTTCAGCAACTTTTAGACCTGCGTTTTCCGCTTTTTTCCAAGAGCCTGAATCTTTACGCAAGCCCACAGTCACATCAACGCCTGAGTCTTGAAGGTTAAGCGCGTGCGCATGGCCTTGTGAACCATAACCGATAATGGCTACTTTTTTGGCCTGGATGATAGATAAGTCACAATCTTTATCGTAATAAACGTTCATAATTTAGTCCTTTTTAAATACTTTCAATCACCTTGAAAATAATTGATTATGTTGAAATTCAACCTTTAAATATAACACCTTTTTTTGGCTTAGCTTAAAATTTCCCTAACTAAACGCTAAGGGTGCGCTCCCCACGTAAAATACCGATAACCCCTGAGCGAACCACTTCTAAAATACGCTCATGGCCAATTACTTCAATAAATCCATCAAGCTTAGCTTCATCACCGACAATCTGGATGGTATACATGTTTGAGGTGACATCCACAATTTGAGCACGGAAGATATCAGCACTACGTTTAACCTCAGCTCGGGCACTGCCAGTGGCGCGTACTTTTATCAGCATAAGCTCACGCTCAACATGATCATTTCCGCTTAGGTTAATGACCTTAATCACTTCAATCAGCTTGTGCAAGTGCTTGGTAATTTGTTCGATTTTTTCGGCACTGGCATTGGTGGTCAACGTCAAGCGTGAGATAGTTTCGTCTTCTGTTGGGGCTACGTTTAGTGTCTCGATGTTATAGCCACGCTGCGAAAACAATCCAACAAGGCGTGAAAGCGACCCAGCTTCGTTTTCCATTAGTACAGAGATTAGATGTTGTTGCATTAGGTACGCTCCCCCTTAGATAACCACATATCGCGCATCGACTGACCCGCAACCTGCATTGGATAAACGTGCTCATGACGGTTCACATACACGTCAATAAATACCAATTTATCTTTCATGGCAAGGGCTTGAGCCAATTGCTCATCAAGCTTTTCTGGGTCGGTAATTTTGATACCAACGTGACCATAGCTTTCAGCCAGTTTCACAAAGTCAGGTAGTGACTCCATGTAAGATGAGGCATGGCGGCCTTCATAGAGCATATCCTGCCACTGCTTTACCATGCCCAGCTGAGCGTTATTTAAGCATAAAATCTTCACCGGCAAACCATACTGGAAGCAAGTAGACAGCTCTTGGATATTCATCTGAATAGAGCCTTCACCGGTGATACACACCACATCACGCTCAGGTTCAACCAATTTGGCTGCCATTGCATAAGGCAGGCCCACACCCATGGTGCCAAGGCCACCTGAGTTTAACCACTGGCGCGGCTCATCATACTTATAATATAGTGCAGCGAACATCTGATGCTGACCCACATCACTGGTAATAATCGCTTTACCCTCAGTCAGCTCATACAATTTTTCAACCACAGCTTGCGGCTTCATGCCTTCATCTGTATTGGTGTCATAACGTAGGCCATGACGCTTACGCCATTCATTAATCTGCGACCACCAGTCAAGTAAGGCGGGCTGATCTAGCTGTTTGTCATCGCCTTTTAGCTGCTCAAGTATGTCGGTCAATACCGACTTTACATCACCAACGATAGGAATATCGGCCATGATGGTCTTAGAAATAGAGGCCGGATCGATATCAATATGAATGATGGTGGCGTTTGGACAGAATTTCTGCACATTATTGGTCACGCGGTCATCAAAGCGCGCCCCCACCGCCAAGATAACATCGGCATGGTGCATGGTCATGTTGGCTTCATAAGTGCCGTGCATACCCAGCATACCTAGGAACTGACGGTCTGAGCCTGGAAAGCCGCCCAAACCCATTAAAGTATTGGTGACGGGTAAGTTGAGCTTATGAGCAAGCTCGGTCAGCTCTTTGTGAGCATTACCAATAATCACGCCGCCGCCTGAATATAAGATGGGGCGTTTGGCGCCTAATAAAGTCTCAATGGCTTTTTTAATCTGACCACTGTGGCCTTTTACTGAAGGCTGATAGGAGCGCATGCTGACTGAATCAGGATAGTTGTATTCATATTTTTCATGCGGCGCAGTGGTGTCTTTGGGAATATCGATGACCACAGGACCTGGACGGCCAGACTCTGCAATATAAAATGCTTTTTTGATAATACCGGGTATTTCGCTGGCATGGCGCACTTGGAAACTGTGTTTTACGATCGGACGAGACACGCCCACCATGTCTGTTTCTTGGAAAGCATCGTCACCGATTAAGTACTTAGGCACCTGACCGGAGATGACCACCATAGGGATAGAATCCATAAACGCGGTGGCAATAGCAGTGACGGTGTTGGTAGCGCCAGGGCCTGATGTGGCCAATACCACACCTGTTTTGCCCGTTCTGCGAGAATAAGCATCCGCCATGTGACCAGCGGCTTGCTCATGACGCACCAGTAAATGCTCAATGGCATCTTGCTTAAATATGGCATCATAAATGTGCAATACCGCACCACCTGGATAACCAAAAATATACTCAACGCCCTGATCAATTAAGGCCTGGACCAGCATTTCGCCACCAGAGAGCATGATTGGCCCATCGCCATTTTCTAAAAGTTCACGCTTTTTGCCAAAATTAATGGCCGCGTGCGCTGTCTGAGTGTGCCCTGTCATGTTAGGGCTTTGGGTTGTTTGGGTCACTGTCATCACCTTTGTTATTGCGGGATGTTATTAAGGCTTTTATCACCCTTATCATCAATCTTTATTATTAACAGCGCCCTGTTAAAAAGCTTATGATAAAAGTGGTGTGATAACTAAACCGGTCATTCGCATTTTTGTCTAACACCAAAACTGGGTAACCGTTTAATCACACGCTATAAAAGTTGCCGGTCAGCAAAGCATACCAAGTGTATACACCTCATACTTTGAATGGCGGTTTAAAACTTATTTAAACCTTACTCAAATTGTTATTTTAAGCACATTTTATAAGTCATATCCATACAATTTAATAACCATATAGACATGACAAAAAATACCATCAGGCATTAGCCATGTGATATGAGCGCTTAAAGATACAGTGAACCTAATTTTGCTGGTTACAGCAGTGTCTTACCAGAGCAGTAAGACTTAAGGTGGTCGTTTAACAAGATTGGTGATTTGGCGAGATGGGCCTGCATATGGCTCTTTATCACACCCACAAATCGGGTTAAAGATTATCTAATAGGCATCAATCTAAATTAAAAGTGGCGCGTTCCCAACAAGACATGCCAAATTCAGATTGATTACTTAGTCACTGTAGACCGATAAGTCCCTGAAACAGAGGCCGTAGCTTGCTATAAATAGCCGTTGTCAAACCAATGACAACACAAAAAAAACGGCTTAATTCATCACATTTAAAGTAGCCACCCTATAGCGGACGGTAATCCAACAATAGTTGCTACGTTAAAGTTACCTAACTCGATAGAGAAGGCTAACTGACTAATCAAAATCCTATAATCGGATGTTTTGGAGGGGATGTCAACTAAATAAATTTAATAATAAACCCTACTAATTTTAATCAGTAAAAAAATAAGGGAAAGTATTGGTTATATTACCCCACTACTCCCCCTTAATTTTGGCTTAATATTTTTTTTAATATAGCGCTGTTTTTATCCTCAAAAGAGACGCTGATTACTGACGTACCAAACGGCTAGGCGCTGGTAATAAGCTTGGGTCACTAACTCGGCAAGGATTAATATCAATACCGCCGCGACGAGTATACCAAGCCCGTACCATAAGTTTTGAGGGCTTAAAGTAGCGGCTCACATCGCTAAAAATCTGCTCGACACACTGCTCATGAAAGCCATTATGCTGACGGAAGCTTAAAATATAGGTCAATAAACTGGCTTCATCGACAGCCATATCAGTGGTCATTTCAATTGATAACGTGCCCCAGTCTGGCTGATTGGTCACCGGGCAATTACTACGCAGCAGATTTGAGTACAGCTGATAGTCTTGTGCCGTCGAGCTTAATGCGGAGTTAGCGCTGGCTAAATTGTTATCGACTGGCATGTCATGTGCGGACAATAAGCGGGCATCAGGGTGTTCAACCGGCTCAATTTTTACAGAAGCGCCTTGCAATGCGTTATCGATGCATTTGCCTTGCGGATGCGCAATCAAAAATCCTGAATGGTGTGTATCGCCAGCACTAATGGCATCTAAATCAAACAGCTCAACGCCCACATCAGCACCCACACAGGCTGATAAATCTTTAGCAATGGTTTGCTCGACCGCAGCCTTACTGTCAAACTCGGTGAAGTTTAAGCTGTTTAAATACAGCTTTAAAGACTTGGATTCAACAATGTTTGGCGAATGAGCGGGGACAGAAAAGCGCGCTACCGCCATCTGCGAGATGCCTTGAGGATTTAGCCATGAAATTTCAAAAGCATGCCACCAATCTACACCCACCGCCAATTTATCATCATCCCAACCAATGGCATCACGGCCTAAAGAGCGTGCAATGGCATAAAGGGTATCGGGCTGATAGGTTTTTGGATAGCTGGTGGTTTCGCCTAAGACGCCATGAATGCTCATAATCTTATCCTTACTAATTGATGTGTTTGCTCAAGATCTTAAGAGGTTTGAGCGGTTTAAGCTTGGGTTAATACAGGTTACGCCAAAGCAAATACGGCATTTGATTCAAAATATGCCTGATAATTGACAAGCTGTCTTAGGCTTACAGCCTTAAGCGTGAGCCGTTATCTAATAAACGATAAGCGATGACATAAAAAATCAAACAAAAGACGAATATGGCCGCCATGGATGCCCACACATTCACATCTGAATACCCTAAGATGCCATATCGAAACGAGTTCACCATATACACAATAGGGTTGAGTAGCGAAACGTTTTGCCAAAAAGGTGACAAATTCTCCAGTGAATAAAACACACCGCCCAAATAAGTTAACGGGGTGAGCACAAAGCTTGGAATAATTGAGATGTCATCAAAAGAGCGGGCAAAGACTGCGTTAATAAAACCACCCAATGAAAATAGCACCGAGGTACCAAGCACCGTAAATATCATCACAAACCAGTGCTCAATGCCTAAGTTGGTAAAAAATTGCGCCACAATAGACACAATAATGGCAATCATTAAACCACGGAAAACACCGCCACCAACATAGCCTAATAATATGGAATGCTTAGATACCGGAGATACCAAAAGCTCTTCAATACTTGACGTAAATTTAGCGCTAAAAAAGCTTGAGACCACGTTTGAGTAGCTGTTGGTAATGACCGACATCATAATCAGGCCTGGCACAATAAACTGCATATAAGGCACCCCGCCCATCTCGCCAACGCGGGAGCCTATCATCTTACCGAAGATGACAAAATACAAGCTCATGGTAATCACCGGAGGCAGCAGCGTTTGGGGCCAAATACGTAAAATACGGCGTACTTCTTTTACCAAAATAGTGCGAAAAGCAATCCACTTTTGAGCAACTGTTAACCCATCCTGTGGGCGAGTTGCTGTGTTGGTGTTGTGACTCATAGTCCCACCTCCTTCATGCTGTCTTTGCCCGCCACACCTTGCTCTACTAAGCGCATAAATAATTCCTCTAAACGGTTGGCTTTATTACGCATACTCGACACTTCAATACCCTGCTCGCTTAGCTGAACAAAGACACTGTTCAACGACTCCCCCTCTGTTAAAGTCACCTCTAAGGTTTGATCATCAGGCTGTTTAATCGCCGTCACGCCAGTAAGCTTAACGGTACCTTGCAGCGGCTTTTCTAAATCAAATACGAAAGTTTCGACCGACAACTGTGCCAATAGGTTTTTCATCTCGGTATTAATACGGATTTCACCATGATCCAAAATAGCTATATAGCGGCACAACTGCTCAGCTTCTTCTAGGTAATGAGTGGTCAAGATAATGGTGGTATTTTCTTCCTCATTAATCTGCTGCATAAACTCCCACATCGAGCGGCGCAGTTCAATATCTACCCCAGCAGTCGGCTCATCCAAGATAAGCAACTTAGGCTTGTGTATCAAAGCTCGGGCAATCATCAGTCGACGTTTCATACCACCAGAGAGCTCACGGGATTTATTATCACGCTTGTCCCAAAGACCCAGTGCAGTCAGAAGCTTTTTGGCTCGTGGCTTGGCATCCTTAGCAGCAATACCAAAATATCCAGCTTGAGTGATTAAGATGTCTTCCACCTTCTCAAACTGGTTGAAGTTAAATTCTTGCGGCACGATACCTAAATACTGCTTGGCAATAGACGGGTTGGCCAACAGATCCGTACCGAAGATTTTTACCTTACCTTCAGTGGGCTTAAACAGTGAGCTAATAATGCCAATCATGGTCGATTTTCCTGCCCCATTCGGTCCAAGCAGCGCAAAAAATCCGCCTTGAGGCACCGTCAGATTCACATCTTTTAGCGCAGTAAAGCCATTGCCATAGATTTTTGAGAGATTCTCAATTTGTAATGCTGGAGTTGTTGTAGTCATAAAATCACATTTTTGCTAACTTTTAAAAGGAGTAGGATTAAAAGATAATTAGAGTAAGGAGAGCTGCTATATATGGTGTCTAAAATGTTAAATTAAACCCAAGTAGTGACATACTCACAAATTGGCAACAGCAATAAACATTGGCACGCCCTGTTATCGCAAAACAGCTAGTAGCCGGCTTTAATTCCGGCGATTAAGGGCAGTTATCTGAACTATGGATGAACGTTATAGGACCATTCATGGCAAATTATAGTAAACGACAAAAGACGCTCACCGTTAAGTAAGCGTCTTAGGGATGATTGTGAGAAACTAGGTAGGCTAAGTGCTATGCATTTAGCCTAATTATAGCTAATAATTTTATGTTCAATAATTAGCTAGATTGCTCAACCATGTAGTCAACTGCGTTGTGTACTTCTTCATCAGGAATATCAGCACCACCACGAGCAGGCATCGCATTGAAGCCATTCATAGCGTGATCATAAAGTGTGGCTTTACCTTTAGCTACGTGAGGTGCCCATGAGCCTTTATCACCAAATTTAGGTGCACCCAATACCCCACTACCGTGGCAGTTTTGACAGATAGATTCATAAACTGCTTTACCGTCACGTGGCTTACCATCTGCAGAGGCACCTGAAGCGGTTAAAGTGATATCACAGCTGTCATCGCCATCGAAACATACTCTACCATAAGGCTGGATACGCTCAATTAGCTTAGGATATAAGGCGATAAGTTTTTTAACTTGAGGTGTATCTTGTGGAATAGGCTCTTCTGGTGCAGCAGGAGCAGCGGGTGCGGCTTCACCGTCGGCAGCGGCTTCGCCATCAGTGGCAGCAGCATCGTCTGTAGCAGCTGCGTCAGTGGCCGCATCAGCAGGAGCTTCAGCAGCGGCATCGGTTGTCTCGGCAGCCACTTGCGTGGTTTGATCAGCTGCGGCTGCAGGAGCAGCATCTTCAGCCTGGCTTAAAGAAATACCTGAAAGACCAAGAATGGCGGCGGCGGATAACATCGCGATTTTTTTCATGCGTCACAATCTCTTTTTAGAGCGACGTGCCTCAGTGGCTACAGCTAATAGGCGCTTGGCTGACTGGGCCGTCGTGTATGATTGAGTGAATTGTTTTAACTTATCAGTATAAAACCAGCAATAAATTCTTTTCCCTCATATTATAAGGGGAAATGGGGGATAAAAGCCATGTTTCTATGATGACTGTTTCGACAAACAGCCATTTTTTATCGAATTTACTGGTGCAAATAACAGGATTGGTGGCTAATGTATCAAATTATCCTAGGCTTTGTCATTTATTAAGCGCGATAAGATTGGTTTTTTTGTTGGTTTTTGCTAGACTAGCGGCCTTGAGGAGCCTTCATCAAAAAAAGAAGCTGGGTGTTTGTCGACATCTGCCTGTTGGCAACTCAATAAACCTCAAAATATGCGCTCGTAGCTCAGTTGGATAGAGTATCGGTTTCCGAAGCCGAGGGTCGTGGGTTCGATTCCCGCCGAGCGCACCACTCCCCTCTTTTGATCCTATCCCTATTATTTCTATGGCTTAAAAGTCTTTATCTTGCAAGACTTTGGTTTTTTGACATCCCTTTTGATTACATACTATCAACTATAGAATGTTGTACATAGCCCTATCTTGCTGTAAATCCGTTTTATTTAGTACGCAGCCTTCTGGCTCTGTTAACCACCAGATAGCTTACGCCCAATACAGACAACAGCTTTTTATTGGAAAGGGTCTGCTTGATATTGGCCACATTAATATGAGACAACCGTTGTTGTAATATCGTCCGATCTTTTATGGCCTGTACCATAAGTAGAGACAACTGCTTGGCTTTGGCAGCTTTATTGAGATACTTATGCTTGCTACTTGGGCGCTGACCCAACTTATGCTGTGCTTGTAGCTTGGGATATTTTTTTGGTCTAGGCGCTCTCGCAGCTGGTGCTATCACCCTGCCTGTTGCATCATATTTTTTTGAGGCACTACTTAGACCAGAAGCAGGCAGCATACTGGCTTGAGTAGAGGTATTGTCCGTATCGCCCCGAGCTTTTGGCTGAGTCAGCGCTTGGCAGGTTAATTGAATATCCGCCGCCTTATTGCTGGCATCCAAGCTCTTAGCATATCGAGCTTCAGCTTGTTGCCACAATTTAGGGTATAAGGCATATAAGGTGCTGTGCTGCTGCGGCTCGCCATAATACTGAACCAACAGCTTGGCATCGGTCTTATTAATCAGCTTTAATTGTTCATACCCAAGCTTTTGATACTCTATTTCCAAAGCCGTAATCATACCCCCAGGCATATAATCAAATATTTTGAAGCCTGGCTCATCAAGTGCTGTAGAATGCTTAGGATAGAAGGACTCCCAAGCTGCTAAGTGATATAAAGAGTGCAGCTCAGACTCAAAGTCAACCTGTTGCTTTTTTTTATCTCTAATAAGCGCTCTTAAGGCCAGCACCGACTCTTTAAAGCCCAGCGGCCACGGCAAAAAAGCTTGTGCCACTTCATACCGCTTGGCAGCATCCTCTTTATGCACCTTTATATAGTTCGACCAAGACAAAAACCCAGTATCTGGTCGGTTGCTTTGTCTCAACTTAACATCCTGTTGAGTCTGTTCATCTTGCCATCGCATAATCAAATAAGCCTGTAGAGTAAAAATTAAAAAAAGCCTTGCTATAGCAGGCTTTAAAGCTGTATTGGCATATAGCCATACATTTTTTGTAATGTCAAACCCATAGACAGTATGTTGTAGAGCCGCTTTATGTGCTCAGAATTCAGACTTTTATCACCGGTCGCCGTAAAACCACCCACTTCAGGGGATGGATATAAGGCGACACACACTGTCGTGATTAGTACTTAAAGTATTGCAAGTTAAAATTAACCTCGCCATACTAACCCTATGAAAACCCTCAAGCTACGCATCAAAGACAAACATGCAAACCAGCTAAACAAACTAGCTGGGAGTGTTAACTATGCGTGGAACTATGTTAATGCGTTAAGCTTTGAGCATTTAAGACGCACAGGTAAGTACTTTT
>Ga0208300_100243_pt1 | contig 49203 bp, 40 predicted proteins | sample 23_taG_FD_184096 | JGI IMG/M metagenome (GOLD analysis project Ga0208300, IMG submission 184096) | Marine viral communities from Cariaco Basin, Caribbean Sea - 23_WHOI_OMZ (SPAdes) (version 2) | ecosystem: Environmental > Aquatic > Marine > Oceanic | place: Caribbean Sea: Cariaco Basin...
AAAATAATACCCACGCGCGCTTGCGGTAAGGCTACCTTGACGAAGCGGCGCAGGCGACTGGGTTCTAACAGATGCGCGACTTCTGTGACACTTTGGGGAATACGCAAAAACTGTGCATACACTGGCTGTATATAAAAAGGCAGTGAGTAAATAATAGACCCAACCACTAGACCTTCAAAGGTAAAAATAAGCGGACTAATATTGTGCTCAATCAGCCATTTACCGATACCCATACTTGGACTTAGCAGCAATAATAAATAAAAGCCAATAACCGTAGGCGGGAGCACCAGAGGCATGGCAATGATGCCCATGAGCAGAATTTTGAAACGCCCAACTGCCTTCTTCCGACTTGGTTTGGCAAGCCAATAAGCAACAGGGGTCGCAAACAACAGTAGACACAAAGTGGTGGCGGTGGCGAGCTTAAGACTGACTAAGAAAGGCGCGAGCATGTCTGACATTAGCGATGAATCTATCATGATGTCATTTCTCATGGCTCATTGTATTCACAAAGGTTTATTGTATCTAAGAGATTGCTATTGCACGGTTAAGTACCCTGCTTGTAAGAAGTATCGCTGCCCCTCGGCTGAACGCAAATAGTTCGTAAAATCTATGGTAGCAGGTTTATCACTAATGATAATACCATCTTGCAAAATAGCCGGATAAGACTCAGGCGCTAAGGTAATAAATTGCTCAGGTTTCGCATTGATAGCGCTAATTTGTGATTGCGCGACAAAGCCATAATCCACGCTGCCTGTATGCGCGTATTGAAATGCTTGACCAATATTTTCTGCCTGTATCAGATTCTTCTGAGCGCTTAATTTGTCATATAGCTTTTGTGATTGTAGATAAGATTTTGCAGATGCCCCATAAGGAGCGAGTTCAGGATTGGCAATAGAAATCTTGCTATTATCTGTAAAACTAGCGCTTGTAAATGCGTCAATAAGTGATGCTGGCGTAAAGTCATTTAAAGGTTTTGTGGCACTATAGAGCGCCAACTGACCTCTGGCATAAGTAAACGGCTGTACAGATCTATCACGCTCGTTATCAGCAAGCTTTTGAGGGAATGCTTGATTGGCAGACAAATACAAATCATAGGGCGCGCCTGCCTTTATCTGAGCATAGAGCTTACCAGATGACGCGTAAGTAACGTCAATATCTAAGTCACTTTTGTCAGAGGTACTATCAGAAACCCTATGATCCACCTGATAACTGTCAATAATGCTGGGTAAGACATCAGATAGGTTGGCTGCCGCAGCGATACGTAAGGTTTGGTGCTCAGCACTTGTCGCAGTCGCCGATTCTGCATTCGTACTGTTATCTGCTGTACAAGCACTTAAGGCCAATAGCGCCCCACATAAAACGGCTACTTTAACCATTGTTGCTCAGCCATTTAGAGGGCGCATCCTCGTAATACTCTTGCTTCCACACAGGAATATCGGCCTTAATGGCATCGAGTATCCAGCGGCAGGCATCAAACGCGGGATAACGATGGGCATAGACCTCATCAACGCTGCGTTTGATGGTCATAGAATGGCTGTGGACGTTGTCTATCATATGTTATCTCTACTCATGGTTTCTACTTACTATCTCTACCCCCTTGCCTAGCCGCCTGCGACTGGGGTGATAAATACCACGCTATAGAGTGCTTAGCGAGTGGCAGGCGCGCTCAAATTCCGTAGGCGTATTAAAGTTGGTCAAATACTGCCAACTGTTTGGAAAGGATGCCGCTTGTAAATAAGGCGTGATAAAGGGCATAACTCGCCGCGCGCCATTATCGATATAGGCCTTTAAATCAGGCTCAAGACTTAATGGATAAAGCCCTAACAGCGGATATAAGTGACTGTCATCAGTTAAGCAAATCACCTTTTTATCAGCTGCTTGGTTTTTGGTTATTTGAGTCGCTATCGACTGCAACTTTTGCCATAAGTCGGTGGCTGGTATCAAGCTGTCACAGCTAATCACCAATAACCATAATGACTGGTTTTCTGTTAACGCATTTAATGATTGAGACTTTATTACCGTTTGCAAAGCCGACTCGATAGCGACCAATGCCCCGCCCGTCTTGATATTATCATCAATCTTTTTATTAATCTTCTCATTTTGGTTTTTATCTTGACTATCAGCGCTAGCATAATCAGCAATGTGCATGATAGCGGCTTGCGGGTTGCTATTCTTTAAAGCTGAATCAACGTCAAACCCGCGACCATTATCAGCAATCATAATAGGGATGCTTTTATTGTTACCAGTATCAAACGTAGCCGAATTCAGCGTATGTCTGACGTGATAATCCAGCAGACGCTCACCTGTCGGCAATCTAAGCTGGGCTTTTGCCGCGCCCATCCGTGTAGACGCGCCGCCTGCCAAAATGACCACGCCTGCCAAATGAGCGGAGTCTTTTATAACGTCAGTCATGTGAATTGTGAGTCGGGTTTTGTGCCATAAAATGCGGTACAAAGTTGCATGGACGCGTACGGCTATCGAGCTGCTCTTTTAAGATACTCTCCCACCCTGTACGGCACGCGCCCGATGAGCCTGGTAAACAAAAAATACCGGTATGATTTGCCATGCCTGCAACGGCGCGCGACTGCACGGTTGACATGCCAATCTCTTCTTTTGAGATCAGGCGGAACATCTCACCAAAACCATCGATCGATTTATCAAATAAGACCTTCACCGCCTCTGGCATGCTATCTCTGATAAAAAACCCCGTACCGCCCGTGGTAATCACCGCATGCACGTTTGGATCGGCAATCCAGCCGCTAATCACTGCTCGTATCTGATAAATATCATCGCTAATGAGCTTGCGATCAGCCAAGTTATGACCTGCCTCGGTCAGGCTGTCTGCTAAGTACTGACCCGAAGTATCTTCTGCCAGCGTACGACTGTCAGAAACCGTTAAAATAGCAATATTAAGCGGTATAAAATGGGCGGCAGGCTTACTCATAAAAACTCCTTCACATACAGATTTAAACAATCAAAAAAGCGACAACTGACCTACCCACCGATAATCGATAATCGATAATCGATAATCGATAATACTATCCGAATGCGCATGCTGGGCAAAAAACAGATCGCTGTTGTCGCTTGTCTGCATAAATTCTATAAAGCGATAAGTGATGGGTCGGTCTTTGATATAGTCGGTTGAGCACGGCCGATGCTAAGCTTGTCATCATTCATAATTTACTGCCAATTGCGATTTATACGTCTCATCTATCCGTCTGATGGAGCCAAGGAAAAGGTTGCACCATGACTCTACTACCTGCTGCGACATCACCACTGTCTTTGTCCAACACGACAAAGCAGTTGGCGAGGCTAAGCTGTTTGATTCTATGCGACTGCTGCCTGGCAAAACACTCCACTTCATACTCGCCTGCAGCGTTTTGCGTCAATACGCCGCGCTGAAAATCTTTGCGACCGACTGATTTTTTGATGTCGTTTGTTAGTTTAGCCTTGATATGTATTTGCATCGGCTGCTCAGATACGCGCGCGCCTGATAATTGCCATAGTGCCGGTAGCACAAACTGTAGCGTACCAACGACTGTCGATAAGGGGTTACCAGGTAAGCCAAAGTACAGGACTGGTTTATCCAAATCTTTAGCAAGCTCCCCAAACACAAAAGGCTTACCAGGCTTCATTGCCACTTTGTAATGGTTAATTTGCCCGAGCTGCTCGATGACGGTAGTCAAAAAATCATAATCACCCACCGACACGCCAGCGGTCGAGATTAGCACATCACAGTCTTGCATAGCCTCATTAATAGCAGTCGTGGTCTTATCCAAATCATCAGGGATAATGCCGTAGTCGCGAATGGTAATCGGCAAACCAGCCAGCAAAGTCTTTAACGTTGGGGTGTTGGAGTTGTATATTTGCGCTAGACTTGTCAGCTCATCACCGACAGTCACCAGCTCATCGCCCGTTGCCAGTAGCCCGACGATAAGCGGCGCAAAGACGCTGACTTGGCTGATACCTAAGCTTGCAAGTAGGCTAATATCAGCAGGGTTTATGCGCTTACCGACTGTCAATACCGCTTCACCTGCCTCTATCTCTTCGCCTTGCCGGCGAATATTGCTATCCACTTTGGCCGCTTGGGTCAGTGTTACCCGATAAGGCTTTGCTTTGTCGATTGTGTCTTTTATTTTTGCAAAGTTGGTGTTTTCTTGCATGATGACGGTGTCGCAGCTATCAGGCACCACCGCCCCTGTAAAAATCCGTACGCCCTGCCCTGCTACAAGCCGATCTGTATAAGCGCTGCCCGCTTGTGACTCACCGATGATCTCGATAGTGCTATTTGCCGATAGTTCGCTGCCTTGCGCGATAGCATAACCATCCATCGACGATAGGTTTTGTCTGGGTATATCAAAAGGCGAGGCGATATCTTGCGCCAGTATCTGATTGCGGCTGTCTTGCAAAGCGCACGTCCTAACAGCTCTTTGCCTTAGAGAAAAATCATTATTATTGTAATCTTCTACGCGCGCTTTTATCGCTAATTGCAAGGCTTCCATGGTAATCATAAAAGGGTACTCTTCTTTTTTCGATGGCTATTAAATCGCTCAATGATCAGCTATTTTTCTCGCGTATCAGATTGACTATAGCTGATATAGCAATCCTAGATTAGCGCAAAAAAAGCACCTAATAAGGTGCTTTTTGTTGTAGTTGTTAACGGCTTACTGTAGAGCCTAGCAAGAACGTGAGCAAAATGCCTTCTTTAACAGCTTAATATTAGGGCTTGTTGAACATTCAACCATGGCACTGACAGAGACTATTTTTTAGACGATTCGAAGGTAAAAATAGTAAGCTTAGTCGCTCTAAGCGTCTATTTTTACCAATGAAGCGGCAAAAAAGAGTCCTGTCCCTACGGCTGATGCTAAAATTGCGCCGTACTGCGTTGCAAATCTAGCTAAGGCATCTGCATTATCGTCGCTTTGCGCCTTGTCTGGAACGATTTTAGCGTTCAGCAGTGCCTATTTGTGAATGTTCAACACGCCCTAATAGCCAACCAGATGATACAGCCAGTTTAACAGCCTAGCTCACCATGAGGCTAGGCTTGCAGCACTGCGCTGAGTAATAAAGCCATCTGGCGTCTGGCCATTATCTGCTTGCCAACGCTGAAACGCCCTACGCGTATTGGTGCCTACGATACCGTCAGCACCTTTGGTATCGTAACCCATGCTGGTCAGGCGCTGCTGGAGATTTCGTACTTGCACAGTCGATAATGGCCGCTCATAACGCGGCCATGATTTATATAGACCGCCTTGCCCTGCCAGCGCTTTGCCCAACAAGCTGACCCCTAGGGCATAGCTTGATGAATTATTATAAACTTTGATCACATCAAAATTGGGACTGAGCAGCAGTGCAGGACCATCTTTGCCAGCAGGTAGCCACAACTCCATCTGGGTATTGGCATCCAAAGACACATCATCGATGGTATCGATACCAAGCGCCGCCCATCTGGCCGCCGACTGTTTGCTGCCAACAACGGCATAATCAAAAGATGCAGGAATCCTCACTTCATAAAAAGGCGCTAAGCCGCGTACCCAGCCTGAGTTACTCAGATAATTGGCAGTAGACGCCAATGCATCTCCCGTTGCCCAAGGGTTGCGGTGACCATCACCATCGCCATCTACCCCTTGTTTGAGCCAAGTATCAGGGATGAATTGGGTTTGCCCCATGCCGCCCGCCCACGAGCCATCAAGCTGTGACCATGACACATCGCCGCGCTGCAATAACGAAGCAAGCGACAACAACTGAGTTTCGGCAAACTCTTGGCGACGACCGTCATAGGCAAGGCTGGCAAGCGAGCTTGGAATGCTACTGTTGCCCGTCACCGCGCCATACGAAGACTCCATCCCCCATATTGCCGCGATGATTTCGGCATTGACGCCATACTGCGACTGTAACTGGGACAAAAACGCCCGCTGCTCTGCAAACTTACGCTTACCTGTGCTGACTCTGCCGTCTGATACCGCCGAATCCACATACTCCCACGGCATTTTAGAAAACTCAGGCTGCCCTGAGTCTAAAGAGATGACTTGCTGATTGAGATACGCCAAATCTAGCAGGCGGCGGATGGTCTGTGCACCATGACCTGACGCCATGGCGCGCATAGAAAAATCAGACTTCCAGTCAGAAAAACTGCCATAGCTTGGTTTTGCGACTGGCTGGGGTTTGACAACAGGTTTGGGGGTCGGCTTGACCTGAATGGTCTGAGTTTGAGTAATCTGCACGTTAGCCTGACGCACAGGTTTGCTAGGTTTTTTCATCGCTTGCTGGCTGGTACAGCCCACCATGACTAGCGCTGGGAAAAGAGCGATATAGTGTTTTTTTAAAATCATAAGAAGTCTCAGGTGTGAATAAGTACTATCGGTAAGCCATACCATTGCCAAAAATCAGAGTAATGAGCATAGAGTAACTATATACCACTCATCAACATATCGCTCATCAGTCGTTTATCATCTTTTTAGGGCTTGGGATAACTTAGCAAATAAAAACCAGCAGCGGTAGAGCATCAGTGCTAGGCCGTGCTGCACAATCAATCATGGCACTGACAAAGACTAGCGTCCCAATACTGCCCGTGGATCAATAGGGTTGCCATTTAAGCGTACTTGAAACTCCAGGCCCACTTGATTGGTTTGGCCACTACTCCCCATATTGGCAATACGTTGGCCTCGCTGCACCGCGTCCCCTTCTTTAACCAAAAGCTGGCTATTGTGAGCGTAGGCGGTGATATAGTTGTCACTATGACGAATCATGATCAGATTGCCATATTCAGGCAGACCGTTACCTGCATATAGCACTGTCCCTGATTGGCTCGCCAGTACAGGGTCGCCGATATTGCCAGCAAACCACATGCCCATCGTGCCAGCCGCCGCATCAAAGTTACGTGTCACTTGGTTGCGGCTCGGGTACTCATAGCCTGACGTGGCGTTTGCCGTGACTTCATAGACAGGGCTGGTGTTAGTAGGTGTGCTGGTGACAGGCGGGTTGTAAGTAGGCTGTGGCCGTGTCTGAGCAGGCGCGTTATAGCGATTCTTATTGGCAGCATTTGGCTGTCCTTGCCAGAGCTTTAGCCATTGGCCACTATAGATGGTGTATTTGCTATCTAAGCCATTGATCGCGCCAATTTGACGATAATTTAGGCGATAACGGGCGGCGATTTGGCTGACGGTATCACCGCGCTGGACCAGATGGTAGTTAGGAACCCCTTGTGCGTTGGTGACGATCTTGGGCGCAGCTTGGTTTGCTGTCTGATAAGTAGGTTTGGTGGCACAGCCTACCATCGTTAGCGCAGCGGCGGCCATGCTACCAATCAACACCGACGTTGCAAGGTGCGATCCTGTGTTAAGCTTTTTCATACAAGGTTCCTATTCTTTCTCTCACTCATCAGTTTTTGTCTCATTGAGTGGTTTGTGTGCCACTCATACGTATTATGCTTTTTGGGTTATCTATCCTATGGCCACAGACCTCAGCTGTCTATGATTTTTGCTATTACTCTTGCCTTTATCGCCTCAATTATCTTCATAAGGCCAAACTCGACAACGTCTCTAACGCAGCTTTTGGCGCATGGTGTAATCGCACAGGCGATAGGCTGATATAGTTTTCGGCCACGGCTTTATCGTCGGTCATCACACCTGCCACCTCATAGGTTTGCTGGTATAAGGGGTTAAGCGCCTGACGATCTGGTAATTGGGTCGTTTCGTCACCTTCCTCATCATGTAGCACTGATGCGGCGTGGGCGTTTTTGCGTTTGCGTAACGACAGCCAATACGCATCTCGCCCGCGCGGATCTACCATGTGATGGACGGGCCGCGCAATCTGAGCATGGCCAAGCATGGTGACTTTTCGGCCTTTTATCTCAGCACTACTGTGCACATCAGGAATATTAACGTTTAATACGTGATAGGGCAAACTTTTACACATCGACAAAATAGCGGTCTCACGAATGAGCTTGGCAATCTCCTCAGCAGCCACTTTATAGTGACTGGCATCCTCTTGCCCTCGTCGTTTGCCTGCTTTTTTTCCTTTGACACCGCCGCCTACCAAAGAAGTGGCAATCGCAGGTATACCAAAAATCTGAGCGGTCAATGCCGCGCCAAAGGTACCAGAAAACAAGACATCTTGTCCCAAATTGGCGCCTGAATTGATGCCGGTGACGATACAATCAAAGTCCGTATCACGGTACAGCTCGTGCAATGCCAGATAAATACAGTCGACAGGAGAGCCATTGACAGCGACAAAACCTGACGGCAACTGATGAGCATACAGCGGCTTTGAGACACTAAGCGAGCTTGCGCAGCCACTTTGCTCTTCGCTTGGGGCGACGACGACTACCTCACCGATGGTCGATAGTGCCTGAGCCAATGCCAATAGTCCTGGCGCGTGTACGCCATCATCATTGCTAAGTAAAAATCTCATATTTGCTCGTTGTTTTTGTCTTTAACCGTTTGTCTGCTTTTCAGCCTTTTTGTCATAATATTGCTATACTCGGCGCAGCATTGCTTAGATGATAGGCCATCATGAAAACGGTTGATTGGTAAAATTTATCGCCCAATGATACCTTCTTCCTTATACCTATAAATTGTGCTAACTCACTACCCATGGTAAAGATCATCAGTGCGCCCTGCTGGTATCGTAAGTAAAAGCGCAAAAAAGTAAAAGCGCAAAAATAAATGGCGATTATACCCCAATCATACACTGACGCACACATAGCAGACCAAACCATAGATGCAAATATGAAGGCTCACAGCCTACAGTATTCAAGGCTTTACAGCTTTAGCAGAATTATCCTGAACTATTTATGGCAGAGCGTCATACCGACAGTACAGATTAAATGATAAGTAAAAACTTGCCATTAGGTTACAATAGGCAACAACGCACTACAATACAAACTTATACTTTTAGGCGGACGTAACTTAGCTGACGATGCTGCTGATATGTTGCTGCAAGATGGCTTTGGCTCACAATATATCTACACATAAATCAATATTTTATGTGACTTTTGTTTTTTTACCCATTAACATATGACCATTAAATAAAGATAAGCGAGTGTAATACAGAATGAAAAATCAATCGATATTATCTATAGCTTCTGTACTAGCGAAGACCGCATCCAAGATAGGTCTTGCAGGACTGATAACGTCTGTTGCCATGCTGTCTCAAGCCTCCTATGCGGCAAACAATGCTGCGACGACCATTCCTTTAGACATGTCTGGCATCAACATCACCAAGCATGAAATCGCTGTGATGCAAGTGCTTTCAGAGATTTGTCCGCCGATGCTAAACGGTAAGCAAAAACAGCGTTTTTATAAGTCTTATAACGTGCAGTTGCACGAGCTGATGCCGTCACTAGAAGACCCCAAAGCGGCGATTCAATACCTATCAACGCAGCAAGACTATCGCCAAATTCTCCAAGGCATCCGTAGCTGGACGATGGGGTTTTCTAAGCAAGACAACCGAGCGCTGTGCGAAGATTTGGCCAATGCTGAATACTAGTACCCCCCCCTCATCACCACTTATGATAAGCATGATAAGACAGACGATTTAAAAAAATAAAAAAAACGTGCTACTGTGCTTTTGACGCCAAAATAACATCGATCATCAACGACAATAAAAAACGACACAAGCGGGCGTCCAGAGCGAGACAAAGCGTCAAGATTTTTAATGTCTTTAATATTTTTCTGACGAGTGACAGATGACATAAAAGCTTGCTGTATTGCCAGAATATGGGCCATGCAGCAGGCTTTTTTGCCACCGAATATCGCGCTGGGTTTGTTTTTTAAGATACCTTATAGATAGGTGAAGATAGCCTGAGTTACGTGATAAACGCGATAAGCAATCATAGACATAAGCAAGGCTTTTTATTTTTGATGGTGCCTTATTTTTTGCAGTTATCGATTCCCCATCGGTTATCATTTTGCTAAGATAAGGCGTTAATTTTATGTCTGTCGCACCATCGTCACTGCCATCATTAATCCCTTGTTTTTGAATATAATATTTAAGACATACGAAAAAAATGACCGAGGTTTGGGGCGAGTCGCAAGCGGCAGATACCTTTGGTTTTATGATGCGGTGTAACGATATATGACAGTAAAGCGTGTAAAAAATCAGCTGGTACAGCTGGTCGTTGGTGTAAGTGTTTCTATGAGTGCGATGATGGCAAATGCCGCCATTCAGCCACCCGAGATGGACAATACCGCCTATGTATTAATGGACTACAACACTGGTGAAATCTTGGCACAAAAAAACGCCAATGAAGCGCTACCGCCAGCATCTTTGACAAAAATGATGACCAGCTACATCATCGAGCAGCGCCTCGCCTCAGGCGACCTAAAAGAAGACGATCAAGTGCTGATGAGCCCAAATGCGTGGTGCCGCGGCAGTAGCAGTCAGTCTTGTATGTACGTCCCTGTCAATAAAACCGCCAGTGTCCTCGACATGCTGCGCGGCATCATCATTCAATCAGGTAATGACGCTTCAAAAGCCATGGCAGAGCATATCGCTGGTAGCGAAGCCTCGTTTGCCATCTTGATGAATGAGCAAGCAGAAAAGCTGGGCATGGAAAACACCCATTTTGTCAACTCGACAGGTATGCCTGACGAAGGCCATAGAGCTTCAGCGCTGGACTTGGCCAAGCTATCGCGCGCCATCATCAGAAACAGCGGCGACTACTATGGCTTGTATGCCGAAAAAGAGTTTACCTACAATGGCATCACTCAAGGCAACCGCAACGCCCTACTAGCGACTGACCCCACGGTCGACGGTCTAAAAACAGGCCACACAGACGCTGCAGGTTACTGCTTGGCCGCCTCGAGCAAACGTGATGGCATGCGTCTGATTTCTGTGATCATGGGCACCGAAAGCCCGCAAGCCCGTGCCGACCAGTCGCGCGAGCTGCTCAACTGGGGTTTTGGGCACTTTACTACCGTCACCAAGGCACCTGCTGGGCAATTTGTCAGTAAGGTACCTGTCTGGTTTGGCGAAACTGACGAAATTGAGCTGGTCACAGGCGACAACTTGCAAATACTGACCAGCAAGACGCAAAAAAACAAAATCACCACCGTGGTCGACATCCCCGAAAGCTTAGAAGCTCCCATCAAAAAAGGACAAAACATCGGTAAAATGATGGCGGTCATCGACGGCAAAGCAGTGGCATCTGTGCCTGTTATTGCCACCAGTGACATCGAACAATCAGGATTTTTGAGCCGCACTTGGCAGCGTGTGGTTCGCTGGGTACAAAGCTTTTTTTAAGCACTTGGCATAACTTATATACAAAAAAAGACGCTCATCTACCGGAGCGTCTTTTTTTGTTTGCATAAAATCAAGGCTTGTAGTATCACACTCATCTCGCCATGTCTGTAGTTAATCCCACCATATCATGTCCAAATGAGCCAGCGTTTTATCAAATCGCTCAACCCTTTATCACTATATGTCACCATGTGGCAATAGTCGACACCAGCGGCTTTTAGCCCATGCTCAAAGCTCTCTAAGCTGCGCACGTGGTGTTTTGGATACCAGTATATCAATAGCGCCCGATGGGTGATATCAGCGTTTTCTATCTGACGAATACGAGTGGCCAATGCCTCTGCCCTCGCAGGATACACGTCTTCTGCAAACATCACTATGTCGATTTTTTTGTGGCGCATCTCATCTAGCGCCAGCTGCTCATGCTGATGGCAGATCACCTGCGCGCCTAACCGCTCAAGCTCTTCCACCAAAAATCCCGCTTCGTGATAATAATAGTAAATAATACTCAGCCCCGCCAGCACTTGCTGCTGATGGGCTTGCTGTTGGTTGGGCAGAGGAATGGTCAAGACAAACTCTGTACCAACGCCCAGCTCACTATGGACATCGATACTCGCTCCCATCAGCTGGGCCATTTGTTTGACGACGGGCAAGCCTATCCCTGAGCCTTCGTATTGCCGAGTTTGTGACGAATCCACCTGAAAAAACGGATTAAAAATATCGTCGATGTGATTATTATCGATGCCGATGCCCGTGTCTTTTACGCTAACCTGCCAGCGATTACTTTTATCAAAATGCGTGAGCTGCGAGGTAATGGTAACCTGCCCCGCTGAGGTAAACTTAATGGCATTACTTAGCAAAATCGAGAGTATTTGCTGTATCTTTTTTACATCACCTTGTAGGCCATAATCTATATGATGCACTTGGCTAATCAGCTCTAAGCCCTTACGTTTAGCGACAGGCTCAAACTCTGCCAACAGATCAGCGATCAGCTGTAGTGGGTTAAACTCACTAAGATGAATGGTCATCTGACCTTTTTGTATCTGATTCAACTGAATGATATGCTCAAGCGAAGACACCAGCTTGTCACTGCCACTACTGATGATATCGACCGCGTCTTTTTGCTCTCGGCTCAAGGTTTCATAATCTAGCAGTTGTAAGCCGCCGACAATGGCATTTAATGAGGTTTTTAGCTCGTGGGTTATCATGCTCTGAAAATTATGCAGCTGCACATCGAGCGATACATCTTTGCTGTGTAGCTGCTGCTCAAAGATCGCCACCGCTTCATAGTCTTGTTTGATGTCTTGCAAGCGTTTAAACAGTACAATCAAAGCCTGCTTGATTTGCGCCAGCTCCTGAAAATTAAAATGCTGAGCGATAACGGGCAGTTTTTCAAGCTCAGGTGTCCTAATGATGATGTCGCATACTTCAGTGAGCGCGTCCAAATCCCTAACCGGCCAGTTGAGCTTACGTAAGACATACAGTACCCAGATCACAACCAGCAAAATCGTAACCAACCACAATAAAACATTGCTTTGAAACCAGCTTGCGCGCAGTTTATTGACATCTAAGGTGATATTAATATAACCGACCAGCGTACTATTGGCATTTTTTGTGGTGCTTGAGGACGCCGCTACGTCTGATGACTGGCGCGGTAAACCATCAGCATCAGAGAATGTAGCGGCAATAGTGAGACTGTCTGGTTGCAAGTCATTACTGACGACTGGGTAATTAAAGCTGACCGTATCGGCAAACAGGGCGTTTTTCCAATCGCCTCTAGATTGACTGGTATCACTGATAGGCTGAGGGGTTGAGTAAAATAAAATACTCTGAATACTTGGCTCATTTTCTAATAAAAAGGCAACTTGCTCCGCTACGATATCTGCCCCTTCTGCTGTCGAGGCGCTGGCGGTCAATACCGCGGCAAGCTGATCTATATGCCGATGCGTTTCTTTGTAATGATAAGTCAGACCATAGACAAAAGACAATATAAACCCTGCCAACACAGCCAGCGTAATGGCCTGTACGACAGAGCGCCAGATAAGCATAGGAATGGTGCGAGATCGAGGGCTGTTCATATCACTCAACGAAGCCAAGACAACTTTTTATTCATACTACAGGTATTTTGCAGAAGTGATAAGAAAAACATGCAGATATTTTTGGGCAAGTACCGTCCTATAGTCGATACACTCTAAAAATGTCATAGCGCTACTGGGATGCTGTTTTTAAATGTAGGTTGCGCAGCCTCTGGGAACGCAGCACGCAAGTAAAATTTATACCAGTAGCGCGTTTAAATCCATAACAGTTTTACATTCAGCTAACTATACTGGCATCAGATGTGCCAATTTCATATTGGATTGACTAGGGCGTGTCCTCATTTTAAAAATGGCGATAAAAATGAGATAAATCGCCGTCAAACAAGGAAAATAGCGCAGATAATATTGAGATATTAGTCAGCTATTTGACACCGTTTGGCCAGATTTAGCCATTTTTAGCCCATTTAGATGGCTATCGATTGAATTGAGGACACGCCCTATACACAACGAGGTGAGAATAAAAACAGCGGCGCAGGACTATGCCGCCTTATCGTGACAACGATACAGGCGACATCATAAAGCCACTGGTTCGTACACTCGCCACTGGCAAGTTAGCCATTAGCAAGTTAGCGAGGTTTTTTGTCCTTGGTGGTGAATTTTTTTGCCCGATTGCGCTCACGTTGGCGTAACTGCTGCGCTTTTGCTTTCGTCGGCGTGTCGCTTTTATTGGCATAGGGATTGTCATTTTGTCGAAAGATGACATTCAGCGGTGTGCCTTCAAGCTTAAAGACTTGACGAAATTGGTTTTCGAGGTAACGCTGATAGCTCTTCGGTAGCGCACTGGTTTGGTTACCGTGAATGACGATGACCGGTGGGTTGTGACCACCAATATGCGCATAACGCAACTTGATACGGCGACCTGCGACGGTCGGTGGTGGGTTGGCTGTCACAGCGTCTTGCAATATCTGCGTCAAGCGATTGGTCGATACCTCAAACATAGATGACTGATAAGCGCGCAAGATCGACGGGTATAAGTTACCCACGCCGGTACCATGTAGTGCTGAGATCAGGTGCACTTTCACAAAAGGAATAAAGCTAAAGCGGCGATCCATCTCAAGCTTGATATAGTCTTTTTGGTCTTGGCTGAGACCATCCCATTTGTTTATCGCGACCACCAGCGCCCGACCTGCATCGAGCGCATAGCCTATCATATGCAAGTCTTGATCGACGATGCCTTCTTGCGCATCGATGACAATCACTGTCACATTGGAGTCTTCGATGGCTTGTAGGGTTTTGATAACGGAGAATTTTTCTACTTTTTCATCAATTTTGCCGCGGCGGCGCACGCCTGCGGTGTCAATGAGGACATAATCCTTACCATCCCGTTTATAAGGAATATAAATACTGTCGCGCGTGGTGCCTGGCATATCAAACACCACCACCCTATCTTCGCCAAGCAAACGGTTGACCAAGGTAGATTTGCCGACATTTGGACGACCGATAATGGCAAGTCTTAAGCCATTTGGTTCGACGACGTTTTCTTGCTCAGGCATATCAGCGGTCAGCACTTCTAGCAAGTTACCGACACCGCGGCCGTGGCTGGCGGCCATTGGATACGGCTCGCCCAAACCAAGCGCATAAAACTCCGCAGGCGCGGCATCATGGACGCCATCGACTTTGTTGGCGACCACATAGACAGGCTTGCCCAATGTATGCAAAAACTTACCAATCTCAGCATCAGCGCCAATCATCCCAGACCGCGCATCCACCACAAACACGATGATATCTGCCTCATGAATCGCTGTGTGCGATTGCTCAGACATATAATCATCGATATTGCCGCTGCCATCATCTGCCTCACCAATACCACCCGTATCGACAACGATAAACGATTTGTTTTCGTAGGTAGCATCGCCGTACTGACGGTCACGCGTCAGCCCCGACATATCAGCAACCAATGCCTGCCGACTTTTTGTAAACTGGTTAAATAAGGTGGATTTACCGACGTTTGGACGACCAATTAAGGCGACCACAGGCTTGATACTCATGGGTTACTCTCAGTAAAAGGCACAATGGCAGACCGTACAGCGACTAAAATCATAGTTGCAAATATTGTTGTACGTGACCGCAAATTAATATAAATGATAAAACGACAGCAGATACAATCATCGACTCTATGACATAGACTCTATAGTAAGCAAGCCTACAGTGATGATTGTATCTCTCAGACACCATTTTATCGGATCTATCAAATGATGTCGTCTATATGGTAAACCTACCACATATCGGTCGCATAGAGTACGCGAAAGCCTGCGTTTAAACAAGCAGTTTACAACCAAGCACAAAACGCTGACCTAGCAGCGTGAGTGATAATAGTAGTGATCGTGATATCAATCCGCAAGTCTAATGGCTGGCTGATAACAATATCACGACTCATCAGCTGCCGCGTGACACAGTCTATGATACTTAACGTATCAGCTGCCAGATAGCCACTTGACCTGAGGTGCTCTGCGTTAGCAAACGACTTTCTTGTACTTGCAAGTTGGTCAACGCCCCCTTGGTTTGTACACGGCTGATGATTTGACCATTGGCAGGGTTGAACAAATGCACCACACCTTCTAAATCACCAACCGCGATATAGTTACCAATCATCACAGGGTTGGTCAAGTGACGATACGCCAGCTCATCGCTCTCCCAAAGCATCTCGCCATTGCTGCGATCATACGCAACCACTTTACCATCTAGGCTGGTGGCGATGACTTGCTGATTATTGACAGCAAGGGATTTGAGACTGGCAAGCTCATTGACAAATAAAACCTGACGCGAAGCCAAATCAATACCTAATAGCTGACCACTATAGCTGATTGCAAACAGCTGGTTTTGATCAACAATAGGCGTGCCATCGACATCGCTCATACGCTCAACTTCGCTGCTGCCCATACCGACACCGACGCGTCTCGACCACTGCGGCAGACCACTATCAACCGTCACCGCATGCAAACGGCCATCTGCGGTCGCTAGCAACGCGGTCTTGCTGTCTAGTAGGGTTGGCGCGGCGCTACCGCGTACACTGATGGCAGGCACTTGAGTGGCAAACTGCCATACGGACTGGCCGGTTTGTAGAGATAAGCCGTGCAAAAACCCATCATTCGCTGACAAAATCACGCGATTATTACTGACCAAAGCTGGCGTCAATACCGAGCCTGATAGCTGCTGCTGCCAGCGTTTGGCACCCGTTGTACTATCAAACGCCATCACCTGACCGCCACGTGTGCTAATGATTGCTGTTTGGCTTAAGGCATCTACTGTCACGCCGCCGGTGATTTGATCACCGACATTGACTGACCACAGACGCTCACCTGCATTATCAAACCCTATCAAGTCGCCACCGCGTGAGGCTGTGACCATTTGACCATTGGCATAGCCAACTTGCAGCGCCAAAGGATCTTTTTTACTGGCTTTTTTATTGCCAACATCTGCGCTAAAGACAGGCTGTAGCACAGTGACCGGCTCTGCAATTTGTACCAAATCGACAGGATCATTGACGACAGGCTTGATACCGCGATTACACCCAATCACTGCAGTGCTCATTACTGCCAGTACGGCCACATGCATGACTGTCTTTTTGATAATATTGGCTGTTGACATGTTGCTCGAGCGAATGGATTGAGTCATCATAGGTTCTCACTACAAAAATTATTATGGATTAGTGGATTGGGCGGTCAGTCTGTGGCTCATCCATCAATGATCTGCTCACAGTGTTGCCTGGTTTTAATTGTCTTGGTGACGGTTATAAATTTTTTAAATAGATAACAGCCACTTATCAACTCTACTCTCACGATCAGCCCACTGGCCGCCAATCTAGCATATAGAATTCTGTTGGTACTGCCTAGTGTGCTGATAAAACATCAGCGCTATTATTCGTTAATAGCGCCTAATACAATACCGCTACTGTGTAACTTCGGCCGATGCGCCCTCTACCACTGGTGGCGGCTCAGATATCGCAGGCTCTGGTACAGCAGGCTCTTGAATCAGACTGGCTTGCGCCTCGATGGGCTCAGGCATTACCCCCAAGCTCTCCATCTTCAGTGCCAATACTGCACGCATTTCTTGACGCTCACGTAACAGCTCCCACGCATTATTGTAAGCGTTGATGGCCAAATCTTTATCGTTTTGTGCCAGATAGATATCGCCTAGCAACTCTTGCTGACTGGCTTCAAATGAGCTTGGCATGTCTTGTTTGGCTTCTGCCAGTGCGCCCTCAGTATCACCTGCTGCCAGTAGCGTGTTGGCATAACGTAGACGGGTGATGGCGCTTAGGCCAGCGTCGCCCAAGTCAATTGCCAATGCCTGCTTCAGGGTATTTGCCGCGGCGGTAAAATCATCACTATCCACTTGGTGACGGGCTTTTATCATCAGTGCTTGCCACGCATAGACTGAATCGCCGTGGGCGGCAACCAATGCATCGATATCTTTATCCAGTTGTGTGCGGCTTTGTGCCAGCGCTTCTTGCGCCTCAGCTTCCAAATCTGGGTTTTGCGCCGCCAGACTGATTTCTTCATTAAGCCGCTGAATATCCGCGTAGTGATCTGCTGCGACTGTATCAACGCGCGCATGGTTATTTTGCCAGTATGTCCAACCAAAATAAGCGGCCAACGCCAACAAAATTGCAGTGACGATATAACTGCCATACTGCTTTAACGCGTCCATGGAATTGTCTGGATTTGGCGAATTGGGTGTCAAAGCCATAAAGGGTTACCTAATAAAAGTGTTATAAAAATGCTGAGGCGAAAGCCGATATCAACTGATTAACCTATTAATTGATCGACTAATCGATCGACCCATTCATCACTGGCGCGAAAAATTGTCTGCATTCGATAGCCAGTCTTGCGAGACACTACGCTGCTCGCCTGTCTGCATATCTTTGATACTCACCAAATTGTCATCGAGCTCTTGCTGAGCAATAATCACCGTGAGCGCAGCCCCTGATTTATCCGCTTTTTTCATTTGCGCTTTTAGGCTGGTGGCACTTGCCATCTTGACTCGGATATCTGGACGCTCATAACGTAGGTTTTGGGCATACTTGATACCTGCGCTATAGACTTCTGGATGAGCGACCACAAAGACATCGCAGGCCGAAACGTCTGCCATCGGCGCGACCGCCTCTAGTAACAACAATAAACGCTCAAGCCCCATAGCAAATCCAACGGCAGGCTCAGATTTGGCAGGTTTACTGCCGTCGGTACCAACAGACTTTAGCTGGCCAATCAAACCATCATAACGACCACCTGCACAGACGGTGGCTTGGCTACCTAGCTTGTCTGTCACCCATTCAAAGACGGTCTTATTGTAATAATCCAGACCGCGTACCAGATGCGGATTGATCTCAAAATCGATACCAAGCGCGGTCAAGTATGCCTGCACTTGCTCAAAGTGCACCATACTCTCTGTACCCAAAAACTCAGCCAGCTTTGGCGCATCATTCAATAACGCCTGCGTACTCGCGTCTTTGCTGTCTAAGATACGTAGCGGATTGGTCGTCAGACGGCGCTTGCTATCCTCGTCAAGCTGATCTTGTTTGTCGGTTAGATAAGCGACTAGGGCCTCACGATAAGCATGGCGCTCGTCGATTTCACCCAAGCTGTTTAGTTGCAAGCGCATCTCGTCTTTGAGACCCAGCGCTTGCCACATCAGATGCGTCATCGCGATCAGCTCAGCATCGGCATCGGGCAGCGCACTACCGAAGCTTTCGACTCCTAATTGATGAAACTGACGATAGCGGCCTTTTTGCGGGCGCTCATAGCGAAACATGGGGCCGATGTACCATAGTTTGGGCGTATCACCGCGCAGTAGATTGTGCTCGATTACAGCCCTTACCGCGCCTGCGGTGCCCTCTGGGCGCAAGGTCAAAGGAGTGGGCGGCTCAGATTTATCGGCAAAGCTATACATCTCTTTTTCGACGATGTCGGTGGCCCCGCCAATAGCACGGGCAAACAAATCAGTCTGCTCAACGATAGGCAAGCGAATATGCTCATAACCGTACCTACCCAGCACATCCGCCAATATCGCCTCTAATTGTAGCCATTTTGCCGATTGGGTAGGCAAAATATCATTAAACCCTTTGATAGCTTTGATCATGGTACGGTCATATCCTTACAATTATCACAAGTTCTTTTTTATATAGTTAACCTAAAAACAGCGACAGCACTGCTGGTATCCGTTAGCGCTACTGGTATTTATTTAACGCGAATAATCTCATTTTCGCGCTTTTTTGCCAAGTCTTCAGCATGGGCGCGCACCATACTTTCAATCTCATCGACTAGGTTTTCGGTATTGATCAAATGGCTTTTTTCGCCCATACGGTAGACCAATGACTTTGGCGCAGCACCGACGATACCGATATCGGCTTCTTTGGCTTCCCCTGGGCCATTTACTTTACAGCCAATCACTGACAGATCCATCGGCTCACGAATATCCTCGAGACGCGACTCTAACATTGTCATCACTTTGATCACATCAAACTCTTGGCGCGAGCAGCTAGGACAAGCGATAAAATTGACACCGTTTGAGCGGATATTTAGCGATTTTAAAATATCAAAGCCGATTTTGATTTCTTCTTCAGGCTCTGCCGCAAGGGAGATACGAATGGTATCACCGATGCCGTCTAGAAGCAGCCCCCCTAATGCAATGGCAGATTTGACCGCGCCGGTGCGATAGACACCAGCTTCGGTCACGCCCAGATGTAGCGGGTTGTCAATTTGGGCTGAGAGCAGACGATATGCCTCTAATGTCAAAAACACATTACTGGCTTTGACTGAGACTTTGTACTGATCAAAATTGAGGCGCTCCAAAATATCGATATGGCGCATCGCGGACTCTAGCATCGCCTCACCCGTCGGCTCTTTATACTTTCGCTGGATGTCTTTTTCTAGCGAGCCTGCGTTGACACCGATACGAATCGGGATATTGTGATGCTTGGCGCAGGCAACCACTTCACGTACTTTGGCATCACTACCGATATTACCTGGGTTGATACGCAAACAATCAGCGCCTGCTTCGGCCACTGCCAAAGCAATCTTATGATCAAAATGCACATCGGCGATGAGCGGCACGCTGACCTGTTTACGGATTTCGGCAAAGGCGTTGACCGTATCCATCGTCGGGGTCGAGACGCGCATCAGATCAGCGCCTGCTTCTACGCAGCGCTCGATTTGTGCGACCGTCGCGGCCACATCACAAGTCTCGGTATTGGTCATGCTTTGCACACTAATCGGTGCATCACCCCCAATTGCGACATCACCGACATATATTTTTTTGGTAAAACGACGGTTAATAGGCGCTGACGTTGACATAGACAAACCCTTTGGTTAAAACAAAAAAATAAAAACAAACCCTGACAATGATACCTAACGATGCGGCACTATGCTTTTGCCCACTTATGGCGCAAGCTCAAAACTGGCTTGCTTATCAGTGGCATATGCCTCTAATGCCACTGCCTCTTGGTTGAGCATTAAGCTGACATTATCGATATTATCGATCTGTACATTAAACGGCGGTATGCCAGATAGTTTATAGCTACCCGTGCTTTGAGCGCCGTTCATCAGATTGCTCCCTGACGCATCAGTAATCACCACCACCGCCTCGTCGCTCAACATCACCTCTAACGTCGCGGTGCTGCTAGCCGCGCCTATGTTAAGCGCAGAGCCTGCGGCACCCACGCCTGTCTCGCTATCGATAGCAGCGCCTTGAGCCTGCTCGAGTGCCGAGATGTCTTCGACAGCGTTGGTCGGTGCTTGGGTATTTTCTTTGCTGGCATTACTGACCATGCGGAATAAAAAAATCGCTAAGATAATAACGCCAATGACCGCGATAATCAGTAACGGATTGAAACGAATGCGGTTATGAGTGTCTCGCTGCAAGGTGCCCATCGGGCGCAGCGGTGTATCAATGTTGTTGACTGAAGATGGTTTTAGCTCATTGGGATAGGCGGCATCAAAGCTACTGGCGATCTTTACAGGGTCTAACCCCAAAAACTTGGCATAGTTGATAGCAAAACCACGAGCAAACGCGGCTTGCGGCAAATCTGCAAAATTCTCATCTTCTAAGGCTTTTAGGTGACGCTTTAAGATAAATAGCTCGGCGGCGGCCTCTTCTAGACTGACTTGCTTTGTTTTGCGGGCTTGCTGCAACATGGCACCAAATGATCCCTGAGTGTTTGATTGAGTGTTTGATGATGGGGTGGTCATTTCCATGGTGCCTCTGGATTGTTAAGCCAAGTCTTCAGTTGTTTTGCTTCATCACTTAGTGGATAAGCGGATAAAAGCTGCTGTGCCAATTGCTGGCGTGTGGTTATGTTGTTTTGAGCCGCCGCAAGTTTGATGCCTTGTAATAGCAAACGCGGGCTGATACCTTGCCCTTGTACCAAGATCAGTGTCTCGTCATAAAGTTTTTGTGCTTGGGCCACCCGCTGCTGCTCAAGCAATAAATCTACCAATTCGATATGGGCGATGATGCTATTGCGGTTGCCATCTAGCGCGCGCAAAAACGCTTTGGCCGCAGCAGTACGGTCGCCCATCTGTAGGTAGGTTCGGCCTAGGTTTTCCAGCGCGCCGATACGACCTTCGTAGCCAAGCGCTGCCCCTGCAATCTCAAACTGCTCAGCCGCTTCTTTATAGCGTTTCATCTGCGACAAATACACGCCATAGTTATTGTGAGCTTGCTCAAAGTCTTTATCAAGCGCGATGGCTTTTTTAAAGTACTGATCGGCTTTTTGCAGATTAATACGGCTGCCCTCTTGCTGCAGCAAAACGCCCATCATATCATAGGCTGGCGCGTAACGGCTATCGGCAGCGAAGGCTTTTTCAAGCTGGCGTTGGGCGGTATCAAGCTCGTTTTTGCGGATATATTGCGCGGCAAGCGAGGTGCGTACGCGCGCAATTTCTTGTTGATCCAAGTTGCGATCATTGCTCGGCCGCGTCGACGTCTGATAAGGGGTATTCCCCAATAAATCATCGGTTGGCGTGCTTTGACACCCCGTCAAAAACAGCCCCACCATTGCCATACCAAGCAGTAGCCGTTTGGACGTCACTGTCGTCTGTGCCACGACTGGCAACGTGGCTGTCATCCATGGTTTGTCAGTCAAAAAACACACGCTTTGATACTTATTTTGACAAGAATTTTTAGAAGTCATCATAGCCGCCATCATAAAACTGGATTCAATGCGTTCGATAATCGAAGCATCAGTTTAATAGATTTAGCCCCCATAAGTACAATTTAGTTGTGATTAATTGTATGATGAATCACAACTCAGCGTTTTCACGCGCTTTGATGCTTTGCTGCCATGCCGCTGAACGACGAGTGCGGTCGGCGACTTGCCCGACCAGCTGGCCGCAAGCCGCATCGATATCGTCGCCGCGCGTTTGACGAATGGTACACACAAACCCAGCTTCACTTAAGATATTGCTAAACGCATGGATGCGGTTGTTGCTTGATTTGTCATATGGTGCATGCGGAAACGGATTAAACGGTATCAAATTAATCTTACTTGGTAGACCATCTAACAACGCCACCAACTGCCGCGCATGCTCATCGCTGTCATTGACACCATCAAGCATGACATACTCAATGGTGACGTGTTTTTTGTGGCGTGGATTGACATCATACACATAGTTTTTTGCCGCGGCGATCAGCTCACTTAACGGGTATTTCTTATTGATAGGCACCAGCTCATCACGCAGCTCATCATTGGGCGCGTGCAAGGATATCGCCAAAGCCACATCGAGATCTTGTGCCAGCTGATACATCTTGGGTACCACGCCTGAGGTTGACAATGTCACACGGCGCTTTGAGAGACCATAAGCATGGTCGCTGAGCATAATCTCCATCGAGCCGATTACAGGCTTGTAGTTTAATAAAGGCTCACCCATACCCATCATCACCACGTTGGTGACATGGTTTTCCCAAGCGCTATGATCGACAGCCTCTAAGCTGTCATTATCATCACTCATGTAGGAAGCATTGGCCACCCACAGCTGCCCGATGATCTCAGCCGCCGTCAGGTCGCGCTCAAAACCCTGCTTACCGGTACTACAAAAACTACAGTCGAGCGCGCAGCCGACTTGCGAAGAGATACACAAGGTTTTGCGGCCATTTGATTTATTATCATCCGCCGGAATCAATACCGTCTCCACCAGCGAGCCGCCCGTCACTTCAAACACCCATTTACGCGTACCATCATCACTGTACTGACGATGAATAACCTTAGGCGGAGTCACGCAGGCATTCAGCGACAATTTATCGCGCAGTGACTTGCTCAGATTGGTCATCTGCTCAAAATCTGTCACCCCGTGCTGATATATCCATTTAATCACCTGCGTCGCGCGAAATGGCTTTTCGCCGAGGCTTTTAAAATAGTCAGCCAATTGTGCTTGGGTCATCCCCAAAAGATTGGTCTTGGCCTGCGCTTCATCGACCAGCTTGATGCTGGCTTTGGAGGTGGCAGGGACATGCTGGATCGGGGATTGAACAGTGGACATAATAGGTAACCTTTTTGCATCAGCTAAATTAAGCGTGGCAATTGTTGATATAAGCGATGAGTGTTGCTCTCCATACGCCTTATGGCAAATATGGCCATTAGCAATCCATTATGAGCGCAGCGTCTCTTGTACTTATGCCAATCATACATAGCGACAAGCACAAAAAATGAGCAGCTATACTGATAAAGGATTGATAATGCTAGATAAAGACAATAATGAGGCAAATAATAAAAAATTTCAATAACACAAAGACGGCGAAAAAACAGACAAACCAAAATAGCTAAAACGGCTTATACCCATCAGATATAAGCCGTCTTGCGACACAAATTATTCATAACCAACCTCTCGGCTGCTATCAATAACTGGCTGCTCTTAGCGCGTACGTGCACATACTTCATCATCATTAAAGAAGTAGCTGATTTCACGTGCTGCTGACTCAGCTGAATCTGAACCATGAACCGCGTTTTCATCGATGCTGCTAGCAAAGTCAGCACGGATAGTGCCTTCGGCAGCGTCGGCTGGGTTGGTTGCGCCCATGATTTCACGGTGCTTAGCAATGGCGTTTTCGCCTTCTAATACAGAAACAACGACAGGGCCTGAAGTCATGAATGAGACCAAAGCATTATAAAATGGACGCTCGGCATGCTCAGCGTAAAAACCGCCTGCTTTTTTGTCATCAAGATGCAACATTTTTGCAGCAACGATTTTTAAACCCGCTTCTTCAAAACGGCTATAAATAGCGCCGATGTTGTTGCCAGCGACGGCATCAGGCTTGATGATAGATAAAGTACGTTCGTTAGCCATAAAAAAACTCCTAATAGGGGGTCAGTTTGGTAAAAGTAAAGGGGTAAATGCTTTGTTTTAACGTTGGCCGCCATGTCGACGAAGCGGATAACTCATGATTTATCGATAGCAAAACACGAGCGTCAACATAGGATTGTTGCCTATTATAATGATTGAGGCTATAAATGATAGGATTAATTTATGACCGCACCTTGCATAAAAGTAAATTTATGATCCGCTAATTGTTAATACGGTCATCACATTGACCAAAAAGAACCCCAATGCTCAGCACTGGGGTTCGTTTAATTGATACTACTTGATGAATACTACTTGATGAATACTACTTGATGAATACTACAAGCCAGTTAGTGCTTATAGCACCAAGACTTGTAATAAGCACTAAGCATCATACGGGTCACGAAGTACGATGGTCTCTTCGCGGTCAGGGCCGGTTGAGATGATATCTACTGGGCAGCCAATCAATGCTTCGATACGTTTGATGTATTTTTTGGCGTTTTCTGGTAGGTCGTCATAGTTGGTGATACCAACGGTAGACTCGCTCCAACCTTCCATCGTTTCGTACTTCGGTGTGACAGACTCATAAAACTCTGCGTCGTGCGCGCCAGCACATTCTGTTTCAGGGAGGTTGTAACCCACACCGATTAGCAATTCTTCAAGACCGTCTAGGACGTCAAGCTTGGTCAAGCAGATACCTGACATAGAGTTCAGTACCACTGCACGGCGTAATGCCTCAGCATCAAACCAGCCACAGCGACGCGCACGACCAGTGGTCGCGCCAAACTCGTGGCCGACTTTGGCTAAGTGAGCACCAACATCATCAAACAACTCTGTTGGGAATGGGCCACTACCAACACGCGTGGTATAAGCCTTGGTGATGCCCAACACATAATCCAAGTATAATGGCCCGATACCTGTCCCCGTTGATACGCCACCAGCGGTTACGCTTGAGCTGGTGACAAACGGATAAGTACCATGATCGATGTCAAGTAGTGTGCCTTGCGCACCTTCAAACATCAGGTTTTTGCCAGCCAGACGCAATTGGTTAAGGTCTTCGGTGACGTCAGTAACCATGCCTTTGATCTCTTCGCGCCACTCTTGGCACAGCTTAAAGGTCTCATCAAAATCGATGGCATCGACTTTATAATACTGTGTCAGTTGGAAGTTATGATATTCGATTAGGTTACGTAGTTTTTCTTCTAAATCATCACGGAACAAGTCAGCAAGCTTGATGGCACGGCGCGCCACTTTGTCCTCATACGCAGGACCGATGCCGCGACCTGTGGTACCGATTTTGCCTGTACCGCGTTTGGCTTCGCGTGCTTGGTCAAGTGCCACGTGATATGGCATGATGAGTGGGCAGTTTGGCGAGATACGTAGACGCTCGCGTACTGGTACGTTGTTGGCTTCTAGATCTTTTATCTCTTTTAGTAGGGCATCTGGCGCTAATACCACACCATTACCGATGAAGCAGGTGACGCCTTCGCGCAAGATACCAGATGGGATCAAATGTAGGACGGTGGTTTTGCCATCGACAACCAGTGTGTGCCCAGCGTTGTGACCGCCTTGAAAACGAGCAACGGCTGAGGCTTTTTCGGTAAGTAAATCAACGATTTTACCCTTACCCTCATCGCCCCATTGGCTACCCAAAACTACGACATTCTTACCCATGATCAATCCTTACCTTTATGTATTGAGGTGTGTGCAATAACGGTTGCAAAACTAACGTGATGTTAGCAGTGTTTGATGCTTGTGCTCAGTGCGCTTATCATTGCCGCGCCAAACCAAGTATGTTTTATCTTAAAGTCTTTATCCAAGCGGCGATGCCACTGTAAATATACCTATAAGTCAGCCAAACTGAATCTAGTTAAGCTAGATAGTTTGTAGTTGCCATTGATTGTCAGCAAAACCCAAACGATGTGTCACGCCATCGGGACGATCGTCCGCGTTTAGTGGCATGGTGACACGGTAGCCCTGCTCGCGTAAGCTGGTGGCCTGCTGGAGCAAGGTTTGTCGCTGCTCGGGGCTTGCTTGAGTGGCGGCTTGATAATCGATCAGCACGATACTTGGCGCTTCAAGCTGCGTGTGCGCCAGCAAACGGCTGACATCCATACTAAATCCTGTGGCTTCGCGTGGCTGGCTGGCGGACAGATGGCCACCGCTTTGCATACCATCAAAACGCCCGCCGCGTACCAGCGGCTGAGTCTCGCTATTGATATAGCCATTAAAGACAATGCCAGTATGATAGTGATAGCCTGATAGCTCAGTCACATCGACACTCACCGGACACTGCCACTGCGTTTTTAGGTGCGTTTTTAGGCGCTGTAGCTCATCGATAGCCGTAGATATCTGTTCATCTTGCTGTGCGGCAGTAGAGAGCTTGGTCAGCAAGTTATCGATATCGTGACCAAAACGCGCTAAGGCATAAAAGTCATCGCCCATCGGCAATGCTTGGCAAACGCGTTTGAGTTCTGGTAGGTTTTTATTGGCATATAAATGCATCAATTGCTCAGCGTCGCTGTCAGATAGCGCCGCCATCTCAGCCAAACGCTTAAATATCGCCACATGACCCAAGTCAATATGCAGTGCCGCGCTCATATCTAGTGTATTGACCATCCCAAACAAGACATCAATCAGCTCGATATCGGCTGCCAAATCGGCGCAGCCAAATATCTCAGCGCCTAATTGCAAGGGCGTACGTGAACCAAACAGTCCTGACGGCAAGGTGTGAATCACATCGCCTGCATAGCAATAACGCGCAATACCAGTACCGCCGTGATGCGCATCGATACGCAAAATCTGCGGGGTAATATCGGCACGCAAGCCCATCAAACGACCCGTCAGCTGATCGATGATCTTGAACGTCTGACGTTTCAAATCTTCTGAGGCGTCACTTAACAGTGACTCAGTAAACTCAATCATCGGCGGGTTGACCAACTGATAGCCATGAGTGATCAGCTGCTGCGTCAATTGGTACCTAAGCACCTCTTGCTTATGCGCGTCTTCAAACAACACATCCACCACGCCATCAGGCAACAGCCAACTGTTGGCCACATCGCTGGCAAAGTGGTTTAGGTAGGGCATGCTATTGGGTTTAGCAACGCTATCGGCAGGCTGAGTGGCCGCGTTTTTTGTTGCATTTAACTGGGCAGGTTTTGCAGAATCAGAACTGACAGACACAATAAATCCTTGTTTGGCGTATCGCTTACCAAAAAACGCGGTACTGATGCGGTACTAAAAGGTTGTATTTATAAGGGCATTGACATCGTATCGTTGTGTTTTTAACACACAACATCATTGACCCAATTATTTATAAACAAACTAGGTAACCGCAACAGGGTGAGTAATAAGTATAATTTAGGATGATAAGACGAGTATCTTTATGCGCTAATAAACAGAGATAAATAATCAAGGCACTTTATGCTTTAGTGTAGCATAGCACTCAAGGTTCGCCTAGTGACAATTGGGCACAATTACTATCTAATTATCGTCCATGGCATCATGAGCATCAGTAGCTACGGCGACGGCTATCTGCTCGTATTGAACAAATAGCGTCCGTGAAATAGCCGCTATGCGCTTGCATTACTTGATAAAAACGTGCACGAATTGCCCCAGCAAGAACAGCGCCATGCAGACAGACTCATGTTACACTAACACATATTTTTATCTCGGAAGCCTTATGTCATCTGATTACCACCCAAACCCAGCCATCAACCAAACCAACGTCTTAGGGACGGCGCTTGCCAGCTGCTGTTTTGACCCGATTACCGGCTATTATCGCAATGGTTTTTGTCATACTGGCAGTCATGATGTCGGCCAGCATACCGTCTGCGCCAAGATGACCAGCGAGTTTTTGAATTTTTCTGCCAGTCGCGGCAATGACTTGATCACGCCTCTGCCTGAGTATGGTTTTGCTGGATTAAAACCTGGCGACTACTGGTGCATCTGTGCGCTACGCTGGGTCGAGGCCTTGGACTTCGATATCGCCCCGCCAATCAAGCTCGAAGCCTGTCACGAAAGCCTGCTGAGCTTGGTCGATATTGAGACTTTAAAAAGCCACGCGCTTTAATGACGGCGCCGCGTTTTATTTGTGAGACATTTTTTACTTTATCACGGGAGGGGGTATGGACCACAATAACGATCAATTGCTCAAAAAAACCGCACGTATTGAACCTAACTCCGACATCAACCGTCTTTATGCGGATATGAATGATGAGCATTTGTATCTCGATAATGATGATAGCTATATCTACGGCGATGCCGATGCCACCAGAGAAGACACCATCGAGACCATGACGGTCTATGACCCTGATTCTGAGCGCTATGAAGATATCGATCTATCCAGTGAAGATGAGGTCGTCAATTGCTACGCCTACTCTCGTAAGACCGGCGAAAACCTCGATAAAGTGGCGCTAAATGATGTCAGTCGGGCGCTGAGTAACAATGGCCAGTTTATCTGGCTAGGTTTGTATGACCCCAGCCTCCAAACCATGGTTAAAGTCAAAGAAGCCTTTGGTCTGCACGAACTTGCCATCGAGGATGCCTTTGCCGACCATCAGCGCGCCAAAGTCGAAAATTATGACAACGACATGGTATTTGTGGTCTTACGTACCGCCAAGCTTGAAGACAACGTCATTCGCTACGGCACCACTGCGATATTTATGGGCAAAAACTACTTAATCACCATTCGCAATGGTCCATCCAACTCCTACGCACCTGTCCGCGAGCACTGCCACCGCCGCCCAGAAAAGCTCAGAATGGGGCCGATATTTGTCTTGCACGCTATTCTCGATTTTATCGTGGATAACTATATGCCGATTACCGATCGTTTGGGGCGTTATCTGCGTGAGCAAGAGCGTTACGTATTTACCTATGAGTTTGATAAAGGCACGCTCAAAAACCTCTACGAGCTCAAGTCACAGCTGGTACACATGCGGGCGATTATTTTACCGGTGCAAGACATCTGTAGTTTTTTTATCAATCACAAAAAAAGCGAGCTGGTCTCTGGATTTTCGCAAGCGGCCAAGCCCTACTTTCGTGACGTCAATGACCACTTGCTGCACTCGTTAGACGCCATCAACGGCCTCAATGAGATGCTAAGCGTGGTGATGAACACCTATATGGCCATGGTCAATATGGGACAAAACGAGGTGGTACGTAAGCTCGCCGCTTGGGCAGGGATTTTAGCGGTACCAACGGCTATCGCTGGTATTTATGGTATGAACTTTGACTTTATGCCTGAGCTGCATTGGAAATACGCTTACTTCGTTATTATGATTATTATCATCGCGTTGTGTAGCTTCTTGTATTACAACTTTAAGAAACTCAAATGGCTGTGATAACTCATTCATACATAAAAAAGGGCTACCAGTGGTAGCCCTTTTTTGTGCTGATTGTGCCTCATTACTCACGGCGGTGCTTGGTATGGCTGTCTGGTGCTTGCGCATTATCAGGCAGCATAGCCTTGACTGTCAAATTTGCATACTGTTTATCAAGATTGTCCTCTGGACGACCAAAGGTTTTTGCCGTCCAAGTCAATATGACAATAGCACCACTCAATAGCATGATTGCCACAGAGATCGTTGCCAATAGCCATAGATGAAAATAATCTGACACTGCCTGCACATCAACGACCAGATGTCGCGACAATGCAGTGATGGCGATAAATATCAAAAACTGTACGGGCAGTCGATGGGTTTTAAAATAAATCCCTATCATAGCGAGTAGCTCAAGATAAATGAACAGCATCAAAATATCTTTTAGATCCGCTGAGCCTTTTTGGACAATATAAATGAACTCTTTACCTGCCGTCCAGACCACCACCACACTGATTAAAAATAAAATAACGTAATGACAGACATCGACAAACTCTCTACCAATACCTTGTAGTCGCTCATGAATACCTACGTCTTTTTTAGCCATTTTTAGATCCTATCAACGAAGAGATGGTTGATTTGCCTGACTCTATCAATCAGGCCCCTTTATCTATCGGCAATCAGCACTCACATGGCTATTTTTTAGCTAATATCCAAGCCTGCTGATTTTTCAGCGGCTTCTACCGTCTGGCGAATGAGAGTATTAATCGTCATCGGGCCTACGCCGCCTGGCACAGGTGTATAAGCACTAGCAATGCTCTCAACGCCTGTCAGCTCGATATCGCCAACACCGCCATTGTCGGTGGGATGAAAACCTGCATCGACTACCACAGCCCCTTTTTTGATCCACTCAGCTTTAATCAACTCAGGCACACCCACTGCTCCGACCACGATATCAGCACGCTTGATATGAGCGGCCAAATCTTGTGTTTTTGAGTGACACATCGTCACTGTGCAGTTGGCATTCAATAGCATCATTGCCATCGGCTTACCCAAGATGGCACTACGCCCGACGACGACTGCTTCCTTGCCAGCCAGCTCAATATTATGATGCGCTAATAAATGCATGATACCTTGCGGAGTACATGAGCCATAAGCGGACTGCTGCATCGCCATACGACCAAAACCAAGGCATGTCACGCCATCGACGTCTTTTGCCAAGTCAATTTGCTCAAAGCATGCACGCTCATCGATATGCGCAGGGACAGGGTGCTGTAACAAGATACCATGGACATCAGGATCGTTATTGAGCTCATCAATCTTTGCCATCAGCTCTTTGGTAGTCGTAGCACTTGGCATCTCGACCCGAATAGAGTCCATGCCAACACGGCGACAGGCGTTGCCTTTCATACGTACATAGGTCGCAGAGGCTGGATCATCACCAACCAATATCGTTGCAAGGCTTGGGGTACGCCCAGTCTTATCCTTGATCGTATCCACGCGCGCGCGTAGATCCTGTTCTATTTGTTTGGCAAGTGCTTTGCCGTCCAAAACGGTAGCAGGCTCTTGGGCAATAGACATAGTAACTCCAATAGAGGGTACGATATAAAAAATAAAGACAGCGCGCGCAACTACTTGCATGCCTGTCTTTTGCTTCGTCAACCTTTGACTAGTCATAATATTGTACCTGTGTACGCGGCAAAATCCTAGCGCGATATAAAACTTGCCTACCGACATTGGTAACCGATAAATGTCTCGGCGACTCCTTCTCTCGCATGCACAGATTTAGTCAATCCTTGTTTATCTCACCACAATCCATATCGCCACAGACGCGAGCGCTCAAGGCACCAAACACCTGATCGATCGCTTGTACAGTTTGCTTGATTTCATCTTCTGTCAACGTTGGATGCACAAAAAACATCAAGCTGGTCTCGCCGAGCTGCTTGGCAACTGGCAGTCTCGTCTTAGGACGCAGGCCGGTATTATCAAAGGCTTTTTCTAGATACACTTCCGAGGCAGATCCTGAAAAACAAGGCACGCCCAGCGCATTTATCTCTGCAATAATCCGATCGCGCGACCAACCGTCAGGTAGGTTGTCTGACTGCACATAGACATAGAGCTTATAATAGGCGTGGGCCGAATCTGCAAATGGCGCTGATGCCTCTAGTCTTGGCACCGACAGATAGCCTTTTGCTTCCCAGTGAGTACAAGCATCTAGTACCGCATGCGCATTGACGGTGCGTTTGGCTGTCCAGTCACTCATACGCTGTAGCTGAATACGCCCAATCACTGCCTGCATCTCAGTCATACGCCAATTGGTACCAAAGCTCTCATGTAGCCAGCGATAGCCATGCGCATGCTCGGTCTCATAGACCGCGGCGTAGCTTTTGCCATGGTCTTTATATGCCCACATCTTGCGCCACAAGCTCTCGTCATTGGTAGTGACCATACCGCCTTCGCCGCCTGTGGTCATGATCTTGTCTTGGCAAAAGCTCCACGCACCCACATGGCCGATACTGCCGACGCTGCGACCTTTATATGTTGCGCCATGCGCCTGCGCACAGTCCTCTATCACATATAAATCATGCTGATCTGCCAATGCCATGATGCCATTCATATCACAAGGCCAACCGGCCAAGTGCACACAGATGATGCCTTTGGTCTTATGCGTCAACACTGCCGCGATAGAGTCTGGTGTGATATTGCCAGTCGCCTCATCGACATCGGCAAATACAGGCCTCGCGCCAGCATTGACTACCGATGAGATACTGGCGATAAAGGTACGCGGGGTGACAACCACTTCATCGCCTGCGCCGATATCTAAGGCTTGTAATGCCACGTCCAATGCTAACGTACCATTACCCATCGCAATGGCATACTTACTATCCGCCCACTCAGCAAACTCCGTCTCAAACTGACGACACTCTTGCCCTGTCCAGTAGTTTACCTTGTTGGATAACAGTACTTGACTGACGGCATCGGCCTCGATTTGGGTAAAGCTGGGCCATGGTGAAAACGGAGTGTTTAGCATAAGTTCCTCATCAAAGCATCTCTGTATCGACGCGGTTGCCAGTGAATTTACTCATGGTTGCTTCACCATCAGCACTGATACCCTCTTTACGTATGACTTTTTTGACAGTCTTTAATAATATTTTTATATCCAGCCATAATGACTGATGATCGACATACCAAATATCTAGGGCAAACCTTTCGTCCCAGCCAATGGCATTGCGGCCATTGACTTGCGCGTGACCTGTAATACCTGGACGCACGTCGTGCCGGCGTGCTTGCTCAGCATTGTATAGCGGTAGATACTCCATCAATAGCGGCCGTGGGCCGACCAGACTCATATCACCTTTGATAACATTCCACAGCTCAGGCAGCTCATCGAGGCTGCTATTGCGTAACGCCTTGCCAAATGGCGTCAAACGCTCATCATCTTCTAGTGGCTTGCCGTGCAAATCAGCACCATCCTTCATCGACCGAAACTTTATCATCTCAAACGGCTTGCCATGTAGGCCTGGGCGCGTCTGACGGAACAATACTGGCGCTCCCAAATGTCGCCTGACCTGATAAGCGGTAATGGCATATACCGGAGAGAGCACAATCAGCGCGGTGGTGGCGATGGTAATATCAAACAGTCGTTTTATCATATATTGACCCGCCTCTGCTGGTCTCTATGATCCACATTGGATAAGTAAAAATCTAGATAGTCGTCCCATAGCTGCTGGCGCTCAAAATGTGCCATTGCCCAGTCTCTTGCCTGCGGGTAGCGGGTTTTGAAATGTGCGTCGTCGGCAGCGTGAGCAATGGCCTCGGTGACAGCGGATATGTCTTTGAGCGCAAACTTTCGACCGCTGACCCCATCGTTTACGCTATCTTTGACACCAACGACATCATAAGCAAACGTTGGAATAGCGCAGCTGGCCGCCTCGATAGCGACGTTTCCAAAGCCCTCACGGTGGCTCAAAAACAAGTGTAAATCAGCGCATTGAAACACCTCATGCACATCCATACTGGTGGGCAGATACACGCCTTTATTGTCTTTGACAATAGTCTCAACGACGCTTTCTCCGAGCGTATCCTCAAGGTCGCCTGCAAAGATAAAATGGATGTTTTTTTCTTTTAGTTTCTGAGCGATGGCACCGATATCCGCAAAGCCTTTATCTGTGCATACACGCCCGACCACACAGATGACAAAGGCATCTATAGGCAGCTGATATTTTTGTCTCAATGCCTTTTTGTGTTCTAGCAAGACAGGTGCCAGGCGCTTGACATCTATGCCGCTAAACGAGCCTTGATCGATGACCCGCGCTTTGTTTTTATTGACGAGACCTTCTTTTAGACATACGCTGCGTAAGGACTTTGAGACAAACAGCACCTCGTGTGATAGCGCAAAGCTCAAGACATCAAAACCTTGAAACACGCGTTTTTTTATTCCTAAAAAATTCTCATAAGGACGGCCGACACTAAACGCAATCCTTCTTTTTTGTCGGGTCATCGCGCTTGCTATGCTACCTAAAAGCATAGCTTTTGGAGTGATATAAATAACCACATCAAAACGGTGGCTCAGCATATAGGCACTTAATCGAACAAGCGCCTTACCATCTTTTAACACGCTGGGCTGACGCTGAAAATCCAAATCAACCACCTGACCTATATTACGTGCGCGCAATGTAGCAAGCTGCTCTGGACTGCCGCCACAGATGAGCGTGATATCGATATCTGCCTGATCTCTGAGGTACTCCAGCTGGTCACGGTACAGCAGATTAAATGACACCGCATCGGTCATCACAAAGCATATTTTTGACGTCATTTGTACACCTCAGCATTTGGTTGTTATGGGCATGATGATTGTATTAAACATCCGCTATTAAACCGCCATCAACATCTATCAAACTTCATATACCGCAGATACTATCGACCACAGCTTGATGCTGCGCCCTGAGCGCAGTAGACATTGTGAGCTTGTTTCTTTTATTGGCTATTTTTTGTAGCAGCCCCGCTGAATCCAGCAGCTTGACGGTGCTCACTTTGGCAGCCAGCTTGATTGAGCCAGCCAGCTTCGTGGCGCTTAAACGGCGAGGACTTGTATAGTCACAATATGTCTGAAAGCTGTCTTTGTATGATCTAATGATTTTTGCTAATGACAAGTTCCCCTCTTCTCTATAGTAATAAAGCAAATCCGGCAATACCGCCAATTTTAGGTCTTGACTGGCGATGGCACGGCACCACAAATCATAATCTTCAGATCTGGGATATGCCTCATTGTAGGCATGACGCTGGTACCAGCTTTTTTTTGCGAGTATGGAGGCATGCACAATGGGATACGCGGCTTCTATTTTTTCAAACCCTGTATATAGGTGCTCCACGTGACGGCAACCATATACCTGATTATGGTTATCGATAGAGACCACGCCGGTAGACACCAAATCATAATCTGGATTTTTTTCTAAAAAACGCAATTGCGTCGCCAACCTGTCAGGATGCACCAAATCATCAGCATCCATCCGCGCCACGTAGTCATATTGAGCAACAGCAATCAGCTGATTTAGGCGGGCAGGCAGCTTTTTGTTTACCCCATCGTAGAGGACTTTTATTCTGTCATCTGACGCAGCAAAGCGCTGAGCAATGGCCAGCGAGCCGTCCGTTGAGCCATCATCTAGCAGTATCAGCTCCCACCGCTCATGTGTCTGTGCCAATATGGATTTGATGGCGTCTGCCAAATATGCCTCAGCATTGTAGATGGGGATGCCGATAGAGACGTACGTTTGGTTTTTCATAACAAAACCTTAAATGTCGGATTAAGAAGATACGGGCTCAAATCACTAAATCGCGAGGTCGTCAATATAAAGTACAGCAAAAACACCACGATGCTCAGCATATAGAGATAAACGTTGTTTATTTGTTTAAAGACCACAGGCACTATCAAAACCAATGTCCACGTAAAATATGCCAATAGCCGCTGTGGCCCTGATGGATTGGTACCCAATATGGCCAAAGGAATGACAAAAACCACGCCTGAAGCATAAAACGTCAACAGCTTTTGAAAAGCCACATCCTTGATCTTGTATATATAGCGCGCCGCCAGAAGCAAAATCATGAGCGCTACATAAAAACCAATGGTCAAAAACCCACCCGCTTCAGTAGAGGCGCTGGCATAACTCTCATACCTATCATTGGTCGAGGAGATATAAGATACCAACAACCCACTGACCAATAACGACCCTATAAACGTGGCAAAGACCTTGTATGTCGGCTTTATTCTTAAATTCACGATAAAATAAAAGGGAATAATAAATAACGCAGTGACATGAAACAATGAAGCGATAGCGCACCACAACAAATAAGGTATCAGTCTTTTTTCTAACAAATAAGGAATGGCCAAAGTAAATATCGCCATTGCCATTCCTTGACGTAACCCATTAAAAAAAAATGTATAAATGCCTAAAGTAATAAATAAAAAAACAGAAAACCAATAGTTCACACTATATTTTTTTATTATCTTGAGATAACAATACACAATGACAAAGCTGGTGATTGTCAGTAGCCAAAAATACTGACTGGTAAAATTCAATATCGCATATTCTAATAACTGATACCCAATCTCAATATCATCGTTAAACTGAAAATACTCTGCATTCATCTGATGGGTAAAGTTTCTGGTATAGTTTGTCGTGTCTGTGCCGACCTGATCACTACGAAACCCTGCAAACACAGTCAAAACAAATAATGGTAGCCAAAAAGAGGTACGATTTAGAGCGTGCTTCTCCAGCACTATCCAAAACATGACAAAACCAAGCATGAGCAGGTATGGCAGCATTTGTCCCTCTTTAGACAATATATATTTCTTTATTATCAATTGGTGTGTATGTATATTGACACCACGACTATTTTTTATAATCCTAAAACATTGACTATAAATATCTGGTTATAAACCACTTATGAAAAACAAGCCTTATCAATTAGGGTGTTCCATTTTTTCATCACTGCTTTTGCGTCATATTGCCTCACTTCTAAACACCCATTATTGGCAAGCGTTTGTGCCAGATCTTTACGGGTTATCAGTTTTTCTAAAGAGCGTGAAAAGTCACTAATATGATGATTTTCAACTAAGAGGCCGGTTTTGTTATTTTTGAGGATATTTCGCGGGCCTGTCGGGCAATCAAAGGCCACGATAGCCATTCTAGATTGCATGGCTTCTAACAGCACCATCGGAAAGCACTCTGATAACGAGCTCATGGCATATATACGGCTGTCCAGCATTTTTCTGATGATATCGGGACTAGACGGATAAATTGCGGTGTTTGCCGCCATATCATGATGCTCGATCAGCGCCTGCAATGACTGTATATATGCATGCTCACCATCGCCATAAATCTCCAGCCGCCAGTCTGGATACTTACTGGCGATAGTCGACCAGCTAGCAAGCAGGCGCTCAAAACCTTTGATAGCAACGATACGCCCCGCCGTCATGATGACCTTGCGGCGCTTTGTCAGCTCACAAGGAGAATCATCACTCATAACGATGGGGTTAGGTATGACCACTGAATCATGAAGCGAATGTAAATGCGCCTCTTCTTTACTCAAAAAAACATGGGTATCATAAAATTTAGTATAGTATTTTTTTAGCCTGTCTATCGCATTTGTTTTTTGAGAAAAACTAGAGTGATACTCTTTAATACAATGAGTGCCAGCCGCGATTAACGGCAAAAAATAATAATCGTAATTGTAGTTTGTCATCACAATCACATCGGGGTTTATATTTTTTATAGCTGCTCTTAATTTAAAAAAATATCGATAGGCCAGCTTTAGGTTCAATGACGACAGCAAAGAAATCGATTTATCAAACCCACCGGCTAAATCATGCCGCACCAGACGCAAATCGTAGAAGAAATATGGGCTGCGCCCCTCGTTTTCACTGGTAATCAGATGTACTTCATAGCCGTCCTTTATCCAATGATTGATACGATGTGACAGCACCCTTTCGATGCCGCCGCTTTTATATATTTGATCCGCTATAATACAAATCTTTATCGCATTCATTGGTATCACACCTTGTCATTTGTTATTTGTCATTTTTCTAAACACTATTGATATTAAAGCGCGTGCTCAGTATTTTTCTTAATACTCTAACGCCGCGACTGCCTATCAGTTTTTTTATTTTGTTTTTTCTGAGGCTGCTCACACTGGCCCACGAGTTACTAAAATGATGAATGGTATAAGTATGGTCGCTGGATTTGTCTTGATGATTGAGATAGTCAAAAGGAGATAAAAAGCGCTGCGGCAAAACGGCAATTTCCTCGTCTTGATAATGCAGGACTTGCTCTACGCCATTTTTTGCCAGCCCAATTGCTTCTAATAAGGCGGTCAGCACTTGGACATTGGTGGTGGTGTCTAGCTTTCCGTTACTATCAATAAAATGTCTGGCGTGATAGCTGTCTATAAAGTCAGCGATGAAAGTACTGGCTTTGGGCGCAATCATGGTGCTTGTCGCGGCGTAATGGCCTTCTTCAAAACCAAAGGTTAAGACCCCCCGCGCCAGCAAGGGATCAAGGCTTTTACAGACTTCAACATCCGTATCTAAATACACTCCGCCATGCTGGTAGAGCGCCAACAACCGCGCATAGTCGCTAACAAACGCATACTTTTTTGCAGCATAAGCTTCTTTGACATACTGACAGCAATCGATATCGAAGTTATCTTCATTCCATTCGATTATCTGGTAGGTGGGTAGCATCTCTCTCCAGTTGGCGATATAGGCCAACACTGAGTCTGGCTTGGGGGTTTTGCCAAACCAGCAGTAATGAATCACTCTATCGATATGCATCGTCCTAACTCCTTTTAGGCACGCGTCCGTTATGCCTCAATAAACGCGTGGCAGGTGGCTTCCATGGCCGTCTTTAGGGCTTTGTATCGCACTGGGTTGGCAAGGTTGGCGTTTGAGCCTATCTTGCCTTTTGCATGGAAGTTGTTGCTGACTTTTCCCGTCGAGCGCTCGACATCCACACGATTAAACAAATCTGCCAAACCCGCTAATCGGCATGAATCAACAAAACTATCAAAGCCATTGAGATAAATCACCGGCGTACCCAAAGCCAGACAAGGCAACGCACAATGGATACGTGAGGTGATGACCAATTTTGCGCGGGCATATTTGTGCAATAACGTCTCTGCCATGATGAATTTTTGTGCCTCTGAATACGTCTTTGCTGGCAGTTCTTGATGAATGACTTGCGCTTTGTTTAATAGCTCTTTGGTAAATATTTTTTTGAGGTATTGCTGCTTGATGTACATGTGAAAAATATCACCGCTACGTGTCGATCTGAGCAGGGATTTGACGTCATAAAAAATGCGCTGTTTGTTGGGAAACCCATATAATGGATCGACGATATAGATATCCTCACCGCGCTCAGCCTCGCAGGCTTGGTAGCTATCTAAAGTCAGGGTCAGGCATCCTGAAAAGTAAGCCTCGATGCCTTTTTCTTGCAATAACTTCACTGTAAAGTGATCACGGCAGCCGATCGGTTGTTTGCTTTTTAAAAACGCAATGCCTTGAGGGCTGAGCATATTGGGCGCCGCTGAGTTGTTTACGTGAAAGGAGATAAGTAAAGGGTTTATGTGTGCGGACGGCACCCAGCTGGTGGTATTGTGCGTAAACCAGCCATTCATAATCAGCTTGGCTTCGCTGTCTGTATAGCGAGCCAGCTTTTCTCGATTGATAAAACAGTCTACTTGCGGCAAAAACTGCTTGGCTGCCAGACTTTGGATATAGTCGCCAATATTAAACGTTCTTTTGTTTTCGGCATACGTCATCAAACCATATTTCATCTCAATAACTCCCTGATTTTTAAATAGCTTTTAAACGTTTTAGGAAAAGTGGCAATGATGGCTCTTTTGCCTTTATCCACCTTAGAGTCTGTTTGGGTGATGGTGGCATCAAGCGCTACTTTGAGGCTATCTTTTAGTCGCTCGGCACTATGTCGTTCGGTATTGTGTCGCTCGGTATTATGATTGTGTTCTGCAAACTGATATAAATTATCAGCGCTCAACAGACTCAGCATAGGTACCCAGTCATAACGCACCCCTTCATTAGCAAAACCCTTAGCCCATAGCGCCTCGATATGCGTGTACACACTGCCATCCACCGCAAAACCGAAATGATTGGGATTGCGACCAAACAACGTCAGCGCAAAAATGGTTCGATAGCACTTTTCGCACTTATTGCAATTTAGGCCGTTGTTTAATTCGGAATAACAAACGCGAAGGTTGACGTTTTTTTCTAACCGCTCGGCGTTTTGGATGATGGACTCCACTTTATCGAGACGGTGCATGTGGTAGCCATCATGCACCACCTGCGTGCCAGCCCACCGCACATTGTTGTCGATATCAGGCATCGAGCCCCAAAACACCTGAAAACCAATGGTATCTGTGGCAGCGATATAAAGTGAGTGATAGCCTTTTTTGTAAGCCAGCGGTGCCACCGCACAGGTCAACGTCAGTCCATGCTGCACCTTACCCCACCAGCCGCCCCCATAGACCAGCTCTTTGACTCGATACGTATAAAAATCTCGGCAATTCATGGCGATATAGTGCTTGTGGTTTCGCTGCAATATCACCTCATTATTGATATTTTGTTTGGCAGTCGCCCATTGCTTGCTATCGTTCAGCGGGATATCAGCCCCTTGTATCAGTATCAGATCCAGGTCATCTTGCTGATGATTAAAGTACGAAGCATATGCATCCACACCACCGCTAAACAATAAAGCGTCTTTTTTGCCTTTGTCTCGGTGGTAGGCTGCGGTATTGTCCATTAGCTGATTGACCATAAGGCTAGATGAATGGTTAAGAATCTCTGGAAACTCCTTGATAAAGACGGCCTTGATATCTAAAGCCGCTTGGTAAAACTGACGGTCAAGGGTATTTATCGTAATATCAAACCCTGCCAGCCAAGAGATGGGCAATATATTGGCCAATAATGGAATGATCAAAATGCTCTCTGGCACCTCTGCCACACTACAGTCGTATTCAATAAAAAAAGGCGTTTTAAAATACTTTTTTATGTCGTCTGAGACCTCGTACTCATAGGAGATACGAGTCCCAGCGCCTGTCAGCTCTATACTGTTTACGATAAAATTTGCCATCATCATATCCTTATAAAAGTAAGCCCAACTTAAGCATGCCTTGCCATTTCTTTAAACTTGAGATTACGAACCACAAGCTCTTGGTACGTGCCGTAATCAATGATTTTTCCTTGCTCCATAAAATAAATCCGATCGCACTGCTCTACTGTCTTTAGACGATGGGCAATCATAATGATGGTTTTTTTGCCACTAAACTCATGAATCGCATCCATGACTATTTTTTCTGTGATACCGTCGAGCGCACTGGTGGCTTCGTCAAACACCAACACTGCCGCTTCGTGATAGAGTGCCCGCGCGATACCGATACGCTGACGCTGGCCGCCTGAGAGCTTGACACCGCGCTCGCCCACTTTGGTATCGATGCCCTCTGGCAGCTGCTCGACCAACTCCATAAGATTGGCCAAAATCAGTGCTCTATAGACTTGATCTGTTCTGATATCGGATATGGGAATACCAAACGCCACGTTTTCTGCGATACTGCCTTCACTCAAAAAGATACTTTGTGGCACAAACCCCAATAAGTCCTGCCAAGCGCGCTTGTTTTTATCGGTGATACGCGTACCATCCACATACAGACAGCCTTGCTGCGGCGTCAGTAGACCAAGCAATATATCGATTAAGGTGGATTTGCCCGAGCCTGAAGAGCCAACCAAACCTATCACGCTATTGACAGGAATGCGCATATTGACACCATTGACTGCTGCGGTGTTTTTGCCAGCATAACTAAAGCCAATCTCTGTTAGGGTGATGCTTTTTTTAAGCGGCATCGGCGGCGGTACAGGACGTTGGCTGATGGTTTTTTGTTGATAAAAGGCGCGTTCCAAATCCTCTTTTACTGCCTCAAAAGCGGCGATATTGCCTTTGATTTGCGAGATGCTAGAGTAAATTTGCTGCAGTGCTGGTAGTAGCTTAAAGGCGGCCAGCGCATAAACAGCCAAAATCGGTAACACTTCACCTAAGTTGCCAGCATGCAGCTTGATCAGCAGTAGCACCAACGATATCATCGCGCCAAAGGCGATAAGCTCGATAAAATAGCGTGGCACTTGGCTGATGGCGATATTGGTGCCTTGCGCATGCGCAAAGACCTTGCCACTGTCTTGAAAGCTTTTGATAAAATCATGACTACGATCAAGCAACAAGACATCCTTGATACCACCAAAACCCTCATTCATCAGCCGAAAACGCTCAGTCGAAATCCTCGAGAGCCGCTGCCCATTCGCCATCAGTCTTTCGCGCACCAAGCGGTACAACAGCAAATATGCCAGCGAAAAAATGACCAGCCCAAGTACCGCGATTAGCGGGTCATAGATGACGATACTAATAGAGATAAAGACGGCCAACACAATCTTGGCATTCATCTGTACCAGCGGCTGCATAATACCGATGCTGATACGCGCCGCCTCAGTCGATACCTGCTTGGTCAGCTGCGCGCTACTACTGCTAGCATGGAACTGCCAGCTTTGCTGCATATAATAGGTATAGAGCAGATCAGCGATTTCGGTACCGATGCGCGCCCCAAAGATAGACAGCTTCCATATCGTAAACATCGACACCAATGTCGAAAACGTCAACATGACCAGCACCAGCACGCCGCTATAAAACAAAAAATCCATAGGGCTATCTAGACCCGACATCTGATACAGCTCAGCAAACACCGCGTTTTTTTCTAGAATGCTTATATCACCGACCAGCGCCATGAACGGCGCTATAGAGGCAATCCCTAACAGCTCTGTAAAAGCCATTATGACCACCAGCACTTGTAAGATATAAAATTGCTTTTTCTGCTTGTCTGTCAGCAGAGAAAACAGCTGTTTAATGACGTTAAACATGATGTACTCAACTACAGGCCATTGTAAAAATGCTCTGGTAAAAAACGTTATGTTTGTAAAAAACCCAAGGTAAAAATGCTACGGTAAAAATGCTACGGTAAAAATGCTACGGTAAAAAAACACTGCCAACACTGACCGAGCCTAAGACTGCCCAGTTATCAGCCAACCTCGTTTAGCAAGGCATTCTCCTCGGTGGGCATCGCCGTACCGCAGCCTTCTTGGTAACCTTCGACAAAACATCTAAACTGGGTCTTGAGCCACGCCACGTCCTGCTGGGTGGCGCGGTCTATACATTCAGACAAGATATTTTCGATATCTGCCAACGGAAAGCTATGCTCCATGGCTTGCATAATCAGAGGATGAAATGTCGGCTCGATATTATCCTCACCGATGATCAGCTCCTCATAGAGCTTCTCTCCTGGCCGCAAACCTGTAAACACAATCTCAATATCGCCCTTGGGGTTGCTGTCATCTTTGAGCTCGCAACCTGTCAGACGAATCATGCGTTTGGCAAGATCAACGATTTTGACCGGTGCACCCATGTCCAGCACAAACACCTCGCCCCCAAACGCCATCGCCCCCGCTTGAATAACCAAGCTGGCCGCCTCTGGAATCGTCATAAAATAGCGTGTGATGTCTGGATGGGTGATGGTTATAGGGCCACCTTGCTCTATTTGTTTGGTAAATAGCGGCACGACAGAGCCTGACGATCCCAAAACATTGCCAAAACGCACCATACTAAAGCAGGTATGGCTGCTACTTTGACTTAGCCCTTGGCAAACCAGCTCCGCCAAGCGTTTGGATGCGCCCATGATGTTGGTCGGTCGTACCGCTTTGTCGGTCGAGATCAGGACAAATGTATCGACGCCCGCTTGTATCGCAGCACGGGCACAGTGGTAGGTGCCTTTGGTGTTATTAATTATGCCTTCAAACGGATTGGACTCCACGATAGGCACATGCTTATAAGCGGCAGCGTGATAAATGGTATTTATATGGTTATTTTTGAATATATCGGTTAATTTTTTTTCGTTACTGACGCTTCCGATCACACTTACAATCGTAATCTGCGCCGTCTCAGCCCCGACTATCTCTAAAGCTCTAAGCTCTTGATCGATGGTATATAGCGCATATTCAGATTGCTCGTATAGCACCAAGCAGTTGGGTTTGCTTTTGATGATTTGACGGCATAATTCACTGCCAATCGAGCCACCCGCTCCAGTGACTAGGACGTTTTTGCCAGAGATGTTTTTTTGTAGCAGCTCTGCGACCGGCTCGACCGTTTCTCGCTCCAGCACGTCCAATATATCTACAGGCCGTATATGACTGACCGTCACGACTTCATCAGCCAGCTCGCGCAGACTAGGCAAGTCTTTGATTTTGACAGAGATACCTGAGAGGCTGTCCATGATTTGTTTTTTTCGTGTACGGCTCGTAGACGGCATGGCCAAAATCACCTGCGCTACCTTCAGGGTCTCAATTAGCCATGGCAGCGCATGCGCCGCGTAGATTTGTTTGCCATGTAGGTACGCCCCGATCAGCTGAGGATCGTCATCGATATATGCCACCACATTGTATTGACGGGAGTCTCTTAGGCTGGCTAATAGCTCGCGACCTGCCTCTCCTGCCCCATAGATGATTACATTGTCACAACAGCCGTCTGGATGTCGGGTTTTCTTGGTGCTTTGCACACGCTTTAATAAGGTACGTATCAGCAGCCTACTATTCCATAACCAAATAAACATCAAAAATAAAAAGATAATAGGCACAGAGCGTGGTATCGCCACTGCTGGGCTAAGATAAATAATGAGCTGATAGACGATAATTAACAATAAAAACAACTGTAATACGCGGCTCATGAGCGCATCAAAAAACCCTCTAGACGCCCCTCTATAAAAACCAATAAGATACAAACTAGCGACAGGGATAAAGGCATAAAAGAGCTGAGCGGCAATACCGATATGCAAATCTATATAACCATGACGTAACGATAATGCGAGCAGCAAGCAAACATTGGATACCGCAAAGTCGATACCAAATAACAGACTACATTTGGCTGGGCGCGGTAGCGACAACAAATACAGAGCCGCACGTTTTGATCGTCGATCAAAACCATTAGACGCTTGATAAGCATTGTTAGACTCTGTCTTTATAAACATAAGATCCACCTACTTCCGCTGTATTATGTGTCCATGTTATGTGCCTAGCATGATGATAAAACGTTGTTATTATCATGAATGATCGTAAAGAGTACGTCAGCGATTATCCCCATAGGCATAATGGTAATGATAGCTATATTTATCCATCAAACCTTGCTGCACATCGTTTAATACAATACCGTCGACTTTTACATTGGCTTTGTTCATCTGCTTGATGGCATAGACCAATTGCCCCTCGACGGATTGGTTGAACTTTGTGACGATCAGCACCTTATCTGCCTGCTGCGCTATTACCATGGCGTCTGAGGCGGCGAGTATCGGCGGCGAATCAATGACAATATAGTCGTAGCGCGTCTTTAGCGCCGCCAACAGCTGGCGAAAAGACTCGCCTATCAGCAGTGAGGTAGGATTGGCCGATTGTCGTCCACGCGGTATAAAGTCGATCTGTGCCATACCAGTGGGGTGAATGATGCTCTTAATGGTCAAAACAGACGCCGCCTTGTCTATTTGTACGCTTGTCGGCTGCTCGTCATTTACAAATACGGTTTCTTTATCTTGTAATAAATAGTCAGCAAGCCCATCCTCTGCACTCTTATTAAACATCTGATGCAGCTCCCCTAAGCGCATGTCGCCATCGATGATTAAAACTTTTTTGTCCAGCTGTGCAAATACTTCAGATAAGTTCGCTGTAATAAACGACTTACCAACACCTGGGCTCTCGCCTGTGATCAGTATGACCTGTGCTGGCTGTTCGGTGATGGTGCCTGTCGGCATTCCAAAGATCAAATTGGTCCTTAAGCTTTTGATTGCCTCATAGCTCAAGCTACTGTGATCGACATGGGCGAGCATACGCGCGTGCGCTTTTTTCTTTTTGCTCAATCTGGATAACAAAGGCGAGCGTGGAATGGTTGCAATGACAGGGATGCCCGTGCTGGCTTCTAGGTGCTCTGGGTCTTTGACCACGTTCCTCATCAGGTTTTTGAGTAGCACCATGATGACCCCAAGCATCGTGCCGACCAAGGCGGCAAGCATCATGATCTGTAGCTTGTTTGGAGCAATGGCATTAAAGGTGCTGGTCGGTGAGTCAATGATACGGGCATAGCCAATTTGACCGGCTTTGACGATTTTGAGCTGCTCATAGTTTTTGAGTAGGGTCAGATAGATTTCTCGGTTGATGGCCGTGTCTTCTGATAGCTTTAAAAACTCTCGCTGTATCTCAGGCAAGCCTGCAACGGTATTACCTATCTCTCGCGTTCGATTGTTGAGCACCTTGAGCTGTTGATTGATTTGGACGACCAAGGGATGCTGCTCGGTATAATAAGTGGTCAGGTCTGCTTTTTTGAGATTAAGCTCATTGAGCTGCTCATCGATGCGGGATTTTTCGTTTAATAACAGCTCCGCTTCTTTGCCCACGTCGATGGTGCCGTATTTTTTACGAAAATCATTAAAGCGCGCCTCGGCAGCCTCTAGCTTTTCTTTTAGTAGCGGTATTTGCGTTTCCATAAAGGCTAAGGTTTTGGTGGTCTCTTCAGAGCCGCGAGATTGGTTTTGTGCCACATAAGATTGGACAATTTGATTGAGTATGGTGGTGACCTGCTCTTGGTTACCGCCCACCATCGACAGCTGGAGGATGCCTGTCTTTTGGCCTTTTTCTTCGACCGACAGCGCGCTATTGATGGCATCTGTTGTCGTCTTTAGCGTTTGCTTACGAATCTGAACGGGGTAAGCTGTGGCAGGCAAATCTGTGACCAAAATAGCTATCAGCCCCTCTACGCCTTGGAACTGATGCGCCTGACCGATTTGACCCTGAAACTTGTCCACGCCATTACTTAGCACAAACCCTGTCTCCGATCGTGTCAAGGTAAAAGCTTGGTTCAGATAAGCAGGCGCTACCTGAAACTGACTGACTTTGATGGCGCCGCTTTCGGTATCGAGCGACACCTCATCAGGAGTATTTACCTGAGTGGCGATACCGTCGCTTTTTAGTTTGTCGAGATGGCCGATATTTGGGTCCGTAAGCCTTATGCGCAAATGCAAAAGCTCAACCACTGGCTCCAATATCATCCGCGAGTGAATCAGCTCCGCCTCGGTTTCCGCCTTACTGACTTCCGTCCCGACAAGCTCTGAGATACTCTCGCCCAGCGCCTCGACTCCTTGGGTATTTTCTTCGATTTGTATCAGCGCATCTGATTTAAAAGTCGGATTGACATAGCGGCTATATAACAGACCAAGTAAAAGCCCAAGCACTGCCATCACCGCAATGATTCGCCAGCCGCGCAGCAATACCAAAGCCAGCGCCATTAAGTCGATGTCGTCGTTGTCTTTTTTGCCCGTAGACATCGATAGGTCTTTTGAATCTATATTATTCATAACCATTCACTCATCGCTTAATGTTAGTTGGCTCGCGTATTCTTATTTAAAAATGATAATAAAAATAAAGATACGCCCTAATAGCACTCGCTCACCCTCAACGCTTTGATCGCTGTTACTTCCTGCATTTTTTTGTGCCACTGTTTGAGCCCATCGGCGATATCTTGCCGGCTTTTCGCAAACGCTCTATCGTCCTGCTGATAAGGGTCAATGATGTCTTTATCCAGCCAATGACCGACCCGAAAGGTCTTACCGCGGCAATGCGGCCAGCGACTCTCGAGCCACTTGGTTTGGCCAGTCGACATGGTAAAAATCAAATCCGCTTGACTGACCAGCGCGGTGTTGATCTGTTTGGCAACATGAGCGCCGATGTCTATCTGATACGTCGCCATCAATGACACCGCTTTTGGGTCTGCACCTTGATCGACCAACGCTGATAGCCCAGCAGAGTCGATATGCTTTTTAGGGTAGTATTCTGTCAAGATGGCAGCGGCCATCGGACTACGGCAAATATTGCCCACACAAACCACCAGCAAGTTGTCAAACGCTTCCATGACTGACTCCTATATCCCTGAGATTACATTGATGGCCGATGTCGATGGCAAGATGGCACTGATGACACGATTCCAGCGTGCCAGCCCCGTTGGGTCGACATATAAAATATCGTTGGCTTGCATCTCAAAACGACTTGCTAATGCAAAGCTTGTGATGCTCTGCATATCGACATAATAGATGTTGGTAAATTTACTTTGTGGATTGTCACGTACGATATAGACCTTAGCGGCATTGGCTGTGTTTGGGTTTAGGCCATTTGACTCCCCCAATACATGCGCCAAACTCAGCCCTTGCTCTGGAATGGCGACGGGCTCGAGTTTGCCAAACTCTCCTAACACATAGACCTTGTTGCGGCTTTGGCTGTTGACATGAATCGCATCACCATCTTTTAGATAGATCTGATTGGCAGATAGCCCCATCTGGTTTAAGGTACGCATCCCTAGCGGATAGCTTTTACCTTGCCGATGTAAGATGATGTGATTTGCATCGCCCGTCTCGGACACACCGCCTGCCATAGAGATCCCGCCATATAATGAGATGGGCACATCAGCAATCGCAAATTCACCAGATTGCTTGACCGCGCCATCAACAAAAAACTTACTACCTCGGTAATTGATGATTTTGACCTGCGGATCTGAGTATTTTAGATAACGCTGTAGCTGGCGCTGTAGCGTCGCGGTAAACTGCGGCACACTCAGCCCCGCCGCCTTGATCCTTCCGATTAGTGGAAACTGGATAAACCCTTGTTGATCGACCGTAAGACTTTCGGTAGAGGCATTAATATCTGGGTAATTGGTGAGTATGATGCTCAGGATATCGCCTTTGGCGATGCCATAGCTGGTAGCACCAGACGTTCTTAATAAATGATACAAATCTGCGCTGGGCGCGAGGGGCTGTTTTGCAGGTAAATTGGCCAGACTCAGTGGTTGAATATAAAATGGTAAACCATTTTCTGCGACAAATGCGCCAGACTCAGGCAGTTTTCCAGACTGAAGTCCTGAATTTATCGTACAGCCAGCAAACGATGCCATTAGTAATAAACCAGCCATGCTGCGTGTTATCGCGCGCGTATGTACATAAGAGAAATATTTATAAACCATAACAGTTACTCATATTTATATTGGTGAATCAAACCATCGCATGCTGTCATTACTAATATATTCATAAAAAAGAATGTATTTATTGAATATACACTTAAAATATACATAACACAATATTTAAAAA
>Ga0208300_100244_pt1 | contig 49059 bp, 40 predicted proteins | sample 23_taG_FD_184096 | JGI IMG/M metagenome (GOLD analysis project Ga0208300, IMG submission 184096) | Marine viral communities from Cariaco Basin, Caribbean Sea - 23_WHOI_OMZ (SPAdes) (version 2) | ecosystem: Environmental > Aquatic > Marine > Oceanic | place: Caribbean Sea: Cariaco Basin...
CATAGCCACATGGGTTGATGGCATTAAACGCGGATAAATCACAAGTTAAATTAATAGCGATACCGTGGTAACTAAAACCATGCTTAATCTTAAAGCCTAATGACGCCATTTTACCTAACATGATGGACGACGGCTGGATCTCAGTCGATACAATGCCTTTATCGGTAGGGCTGTCGTCATGCTCTGCGCTGGTATCGGCATAGAGATAGACACCTGGCGCATCACGGCGCGCTTGGGCACGAATGCGCGTATCACCAGCTGTGTGGTTTTGTAAGCAGTCATTGATCACATCTTCGATGGCTTGCTCAGCGTGTGAGACTAAATTGCGCACACTCCAGCCCAAGCTCTCTAAATCAAATAACCAATACAGTACCAATTGCCCATGACCATGCCAAGTCACTTGACCACCGCGATCGGTTTTGATAACTGGGGTGTCTGTACGCTGCAAAATGTGCTCTTCTTTACCCGCTTGTCCTAAGGTATAGACATCATTGTGATCGACGATCCACAGCTCATCAGGCGTGCGCTGCTGTTTGGTTTTTTTTAACTCAATACGTGTCAGCGTGCGCGCGAGCATCGCATCCAAGGTAGGGACATAATCGGCCGCGGACAAAGACTTACTGATCAGCGTGTCACTCAGGGGTTGTATGGCGTTTTGCATGGCAGTCACAACGTATGGTAGATATATAGAATTGGCAAAAGGTATGAAGGCAAGGGCGTGTCCTCTTCAATCGATAGCCATCTAAATGAGTTAGAAATGGCTAAATCTGACCAAACAGTATCAAATAGCTAACGAATATCTCGATATTATCTGCGCTATTTTCGTTGTTTGATTAGGGCGTGTTGAATATTCAACACGCCCTACAGTGTTTGGCGGCAATTCATCTTATTTTTATTGCCATTTTTAAAATGAGGACACGTCCAAGTAGGTCAGTTGCCTAAAGTGTAGCAGTTTTTGGCAGTGTCGCCCAAACTTATCTGCTTATTAGATACCGCCCAAATAAAAATTTGGAAATTAAAAAGTTTGGCCGCGGCGTAAGCGATGATTTTTGCTCTATTAAAAAACGCACTAGTCAGTTTAAAATGCTATTCATTGCTCAGTCGATGCGCTACATTAAAGTGCCCGTCGGAGCGTCTAAAAGCGTAAGGGATACAATTTTATGACTGTTTTTTATGACGGATTTTGGTTGGGTCTGCTAAAAACGAAGACAGGCAGGATGTGCGCTAAAAATACAGCGCCGCTCGCCCAAAAAAGTATATCAGTCCCAACGCATATAACAAGGAAGAGACATGACAGACAATACCCAAAATATCAATGAGCATATGCCGCACCAAACCTCTAGTATCGCGCACACCGCCGAAGAGATGCGAGCGCAATTTGAGCATCTACAAGCGCTGAGCCGTACGCAGCCGATAAACGACTGGGCCACGCGTGAGACGCAGCTGGATAACCTTGAGATGATGCTCAGCGACAACCAAGCCAGCTTTGCCAGTGCCATCAGCGCTGACTTTGGCTATCGTAGTGAGTCTGAGACGCAGTTTGCTGAGTTGTTCCCGAGTTTTACAGGGATTAGTCATGCCAAAAAACACGGCAAAAAATGGATGAAGCCTCAGCGTGCGCCGATCTCGACACTGTATATGCCAGCCCACAACGAAATCCAGCCGCAGCCGTTAGGGGTGGTCGGCATCATGGTGCCTTGGAACTATCCGCTGTTTTTGGCCGTAGGCCCGATGATAGATGCGCTCGCTGCTGGCAATAGAATCATGATTAAAATGAGTGAGGCGGCACCAAAGTTTGCGCAGACGTTCGCCGATGCTGTGGCTCGTTATTTTTCCTCCGACATGATATGTGTGGTGCTGGGAGAAGTCGATATCGCGGTGGCTTTTAGTGAGCTGCCGTTTGATCATCTGCTGTATACTGGCTCGACAGCGGTCGGCAAAAAAGTCATGGCCGCCGCCGCCCCCAATCTGACGCCAGTGACGTTAGAGCTGGGTGGTAAGTCGCCGGTGATCGTCTTGGATGATGCCAATTTGGAATCGGCGGTCAATCGCGTGATGATGGGCAAGACACTAAATGCTGGTCAAACCTGTATCGCCCCTGATTATGTGCTGATTCCCCGTCGTTATCATGAGTCATTTATCCAAGCGGCAAAAGACTGGATGGATAAGCACTATCCTGATATTGAGCACAATCCTGACTACTCACGCATCATCAATGGCGCGCAGTTTGAGCGCGTAAAAGGCTATTTGAACGCGCTACCAAGCGAGCAGGTGCATGCGCTGACCTCGATTGAGGCCAACAGCGAAACACGCCTGATGCCGCCTGTGATCGTTCGGGAGCCTGCGTTAGACAGTGAGGTCATGGACAATGAGATTTTTGCACCGATTTTGCCTTTGATACACTACGAAACGCTAGATGATGCCATTCACTTGGTCAATTCGCGCCCGCGTCCGCTGGCTTTGTATGTGTTTGGCGAACATCAAGGCGATATAGAGCAAGTGCGTAATCGTACGGTTTCAGGTGGTCTGTGTGTCAACGAGGTCCTCATGCACGTGGCGCAGCACGACTTACCCTTTGGCGGCGTTGGTGATTCGGGCACCGGTGCTTATCATGGTAAGGCAGGATTTGAGCGTCTTAGTCACATGAAGCCTGTGTTTGTACAGGCCAAGCTCAACGGCATGAATTTACTACTACCGCCTTATGGTGGACTGTTTAAAAAAGCCATGGCTCTATTTTTAAAGTAGCACTCAAACACAGTCGCCTTGTAAGTCACTGTGTCCGATATAATCATGCTCAGTGTAGCCATGCCTAATACAGCCTTGTGGCGACACGTTTTAAGCATACTTATGCATCTACCTAGGTAGGTGCTTTTTTTGGCTAAATAGCGGTAGACTGCGCATGGGTAGTGAACAATAAGCATTTGTCATCTCTGTGAGAAGTCGCTACACTTTGTAGTACCTTTAAACAACGGCAACCTATCATTTAAGCCAATCGCTCATGCGTGCTACTGACGCAAGAGATTCGTTCATACTTACGTGTAGGTATAGGCGAGCGGCATCCATCATCAATAGGACTGAGCATGCGCCAATGGATTGCGTTAAGTTTACTCTGTATGAGTACATTACTCCTGCCCGTGGCAGCCTCGGCGGCCTGCCAATCACCTGTCAAATTTGGCGCGCTGACATGGGAGAGTGGTCAGTTTATCTCTGGGGTACTCAAGTATATCGTCGAAGATGGCTATGAGTGTGCGGTCGAGGAGGTGCCAGGTGCTGGCCCTGCGCTCGAAACCGCGCTGTCGCAAGACGATATTCAAGTCATCGGTGAGCAGTGGGTTGGGCGCTCACCGATCATGGAACAGGCCATTGCGCAAGATAAAGTTGCTGTCATCGGCGATACGCTCAAAGGCGGCGCAACCCAAGGCTGGTATGTGCCCAAATACGTGCTAGAAGAAAATCCGGGACTGCGCAGCTACCAAGATCTGCCCAAGTATGCCCATTTGTTTGAAGACCCAGAAGATCCAGACAGTGCTCGTTTTATGAATTGCCCTTCTGGCTGGACTTGTGAGGTGTTTAATACGCGGCTACTAAAAAATACAGGATTGGACGGTGTTTTTAACAACGTGCACCCCGGTACGGGCGCGGCACTCGATGCCGAGATATCGTCTGCATTTGAGCAGCACAAACCCTTATTGTTTTATTACTGGCAGCCGACAGGGTTGATGGCGAAATATGACTTTGCCGCGCTTGAGTTTCCTGCGCATGATGATGCTTGTTGGCAGGATTTGCTGCGCGCAGATGGTAGCGCTGACTGCGTCTCAGGCTTCCCCGTTTCTCCTTTGGGGATTGCTGTCTCCACCCCGTTTATAGCGTCCCATCCAGCGCTGGTTGATGTTTTTAATAACGTACAGTTTAGTGCCGATGCGCTCAATGGCGCTATCTTAGAGATGAGTGAAAACAAACGTAGCGGCGAAGAGCAAGCGTTGGTGTTTTTGCGCGAGCATCCAGACGTCTGGCGCACGTGGGTGACTGACGAAGCGGCCATCAATCTAGCAGCGCAGTTAGGTATTAGCCTCACAGGTGCGGCAGCCAACGATAGCACTATCGCTCATGATGATGGCATCAATAATCACGCATTTGGCCTTGCATCGAGCTTCCCATCATGGTCGCTTGAGACCCCGCTCAATAATACCTTGGCAAGCGTGGTAAAAAACTACGGTGAGGTGTTTCGTACCATCAGTACTTTGGCACTTACTTATTTATTATTACCGATTGAGCGGCTATTGACCGCGATGCCGCCATGGCTGCTTATCTTACTCGTCACGGTATTGGGATGGTTTGCGGTTCGTAAGGTGTGGTTTGCCTTGGCATGCGGTGCAGGGCTGTTTTTGATCGGTGCTTTTGGGCTGTGGGGCGCGCTGATTGATACTTTTGCCCTGCTAATCGTCTCGGTGCTGGTGACAGTGGTGATTGGCATTCCGATCGGGATTGCGATGTCGGGCAGTAAGATACTGCGTAAGATAGTCACGCCCATTTTGGATGTGATGCAGACCATGCCAAGCTTTGTATATTTGATTCCGGTGCTGATGCTATTTGGAATTGGTAAGGTGCCAGCGCTGTTTGCTACCGTCATTTATGCCTTGCCGCCGCTGATTCGCCTGACGACGCTGGGCATTACCCAAGTCGATCATGAGATGATCGAGGCAGGCCGCTCGTTTGGCAGTACGCATCGTCAGCTGCTGATTTGGATTAAGCTACCACAAGCATTACCAAGTATCATGGCGGGGATCAATCAAGCGGTGATGATGTCACTGTCCATGGTGGTGCTGGCTTCTATGATTGGGGCGCCAGGTCTTGGCGAGGATGTGCTGCAGTCTATTCAAACGTTAAATATCGGTCAAGGGCTACAAGCAGGTACCGCGATCGTCATCGTCGCCATTATCATTGATCGTATCACTCAGGCATTTGGTCAAGGCAAGCGCGCCCGCCAACAAACCATCGATGCTGGCAAGCGTCCGATAGGGTGATAAGTAACGGATACATCGAGCTAAGCTGTGCTAAACCGCATAAAAACCCCATAGCGAGAACCATGATGAACCATATTCAGCTTGAAAATATCAGTAAGATTTATAATGCCAGCACGGCACAGGCGCAGGTAGCTTTATCGCTATTGGCGCAAGGGATGGACAGTACCGAGGTCAAAGAGCAGACAGGGTATTCGGTCGGGCTTTATGACATCAACCTCGCCATCAAAGCAGGGGAGCTGCACTGTATCATGGGGCTCTCAGGCTCAGGCAAGTCGACTTTGATACGGCATATCAATCGTCTAATAGACCCAAGCTGTGGCAAAATATGGGTTGATACCAGCCTACATAAAACAAACCCTAGTCGTGCGGCTACCGTAGTAGCAGAGGAGACGCAGACTACAGCGCAAGCAGGATCGTCTGCTATCGATATATTGACGCTCAATGATAAAGCGCTGCAGCAGTATCGTCAGCATACCGTCAGTATGGTGTTTCAGCATTTCGGCCTAGTACCGCACATGACTGTCATACAAAACGTCGCTTATGGCCTACGGGTACGGAAGATGAGTACCAAAGCGCGCCATGAGATTGCACGGCATTGGCTCAATGAAGTCGGACTGCCCAATCTAGAACACAGCTACCCTGACGAACTATCAGGCGGTATGCAGCAGCGTGTTGGGCTGGCACGGGCACTGGCGACAGACAACCCAATCTTGCTGATGGATGAGGCGTTTTCTGCCCTTGATCCGCTGATTCGTGCTCAGCTACAAGACCAGCTGCTGGAGCTGCAAGATCGGCTGAGCAAGACCATCGTTTTTATTACCCATGATATCGATGAGGCCATCAAGGTCGGCCAACGCATCAGCATCTTAAACGGTGGTCGTTTGGTACAGACGGGCACCCCGCAGCAGCTACGTCACGACCCTGCTGATGATTATGTGGCGCAGTTTATGCACGCTAAGTCGTGATGCTGATTTTAGCGTTTTTTATCGACAGCAAAGGCATTTTGCACGATAGAGTGTAGGGTTTGATCGGTGATACAACGGTTAACAAAAACTCAATATGAAACCGCTGTTTTTAATATTGTCTGAATTGTGTTTAGGCAGAGATGGTCGTACTATAAAAATATCTGTCACTCATAGCAGTGTTAGTTAAAGGATCTATTATGTCAAACCAGCCTACCGATAAAAACGATCAACCACGCCACTTAAATTGGTACAAAGATCAGTCAAGTACCAGCCACTCTATAAGTAACGTTACCGCCAAACCCCCATCACAGCATGTAGTAAAACAACCCCCTCACTCAAAACCATCACGCTACCTAAAAAATACCAGCCGCTATGGCGTGATGACGGTGCTCAGCGCTGGGCTGCTGATGGCTTGCGGCCAAATGAGTAATGCTGATAATAGTGCTGGCAGTAGTGCCAGTCAGCAAAACAGCGGCGTGACCAGCTCACGAGATATGCTGCCATCTGACATGCTTGGGCAGATGCAAGCATTGCCGCAATTGACCACAGGTCTGGGCGAGACAGGCGCGGCAGTGATCGACCCTGATAAGCCGACCTTGGTTAAGTTTTGGGCGAGCTGGTGCCCACTGTGTTTGGGCACGCTGGCCGAGACCGAAGTATGGCGCCTTGATCCTAAGTTCTCTGGTTTAAACGTAGTCACTATGGTAAGTCCTGGTCATCTCAATGAGAAAGCTGAGGGTGAGTTTGCCTCATGGTATGCAGGCGTGCAGTCAGAGTATCCCAAACTACCGGTATTGACTGACCCTTCTGGCGCTATCATCAAGCAGCTTGGCGTGCAGGTCTATCCAAGCTGGGCGATACTGGATAAAACCGGCAACTTGGTACACTTAGTCAAAGGCAATATATCGACCGAGCAGGCATATGCGCTGGCGGACAATGCCGAAAACGACTTTGCCAAGCTAAAGGCTGGCAGTAGTAAGCCTGCAAACGCCCAAGCGGCAGCCAGCAATAGCAAGATTGAAACCATCAAGCAAAAAGATGGGGTGTATTATAATGACAAAGGCAACGCCATCAATACCCGCTCTATCTATCTGGCAGGCGGCTGCTTTTGGGGTGTTGAAGCCTATATGGAACGTGTCGATGGCGTGGTCGATGCGCTATCAGGCTATGCCAATGGGGATACTGCCAACCCCAGTTATGAGCAGGTCATTCGTGGCTCAGGGCATGCTGAAGCAGTAAAAGTCACTTATGATGCTGATAAGATAGATCTTGACACGGTTTTGCAGTATTATTTTCGCGTCATTGACCCGACCAGCCTAAACAAACAAGGCAATGATCGCGGTGTGCAGTATCGTACTGGGGTGTATTATACCGATCAAGACGATAAAGCGGTCATCGACGCGGCGCTAAAGCGAGTACAGAGCCAATATAAGCAAAAAGTTGTGGTCGAAAATGAGCCGTTAGACAACTTTTATGTGGCGGAGATGTATCATCAAGACTATTTGGCAAAAAACCCCAATGGCTACTGTCATGTCGATCTCAGCCTTGCCGATGATAAGCTTGAGAGTACGGCACCACCCAAGCTTGCGCCTGTCAGCACCGTCGCAGAAGCGCTAGAGCCCAAGCGTTATGCTGGGTTTGATAAAAGTGCGCTACAGCAGACGCTCACCAAAGCTCAGTACAATATCACTCAACAGTCAGGAACAGAGCGGGCGTTTAGTCATGAGTATGATGACTTGTTTGCTCCTGGGATTTATGTCGATGTGGTCTCGGGCGAGCCTTTGTTTTTGTCTACTGATAAGTACCAGTCAGGCTGCGGTTGGCCAAGCTTTACCAAGCCCATCGATATGCAAGTGATTACCCAGCACGAAGACCGAGCGTTTAATATGGTGCGTACCGAGGTGCGCTCGCGGGTCGCGGACTCACACTTGGGCCATGTGTTCCCCGATGGGCCAAAGGATCGTGGCGGCCTACGTTATTGTATCAATGGTGGTGCGCTGCAGTTTATCCCCGTCGATGTGATGCCGCAGTCAGGCTATGCGCCTTTGGTCAAACTGATTACGTCGTAGTGGTATCGACAGCGTTATACAGTGTTATACACTGTTTTGCTGTTTTTGATCCATTTAGCTGACTATTAGCTGACTATCAATTAGATTGAGGGCACGCCTTAATAAAAGCACCAAGAAAGCAGGAACTCTGAAAAAAGCAGCAAATTTCGTTATACTTGACGACTGATGAATGCGCGCTGCAAACGTGTTGTTTGTGCGCCATATCTGGTTGTTTATCATATTATATACTGTGTCGCTTTGAGTATTAGGTGACGTTATTTTTTATTTTTGTGTTTCTAAGGCCATAGTATGACCGTTACCTATGCACCTATTATTACCTCGTTACTTGATAACGATTTGTACAAATTCACCATGCTCCAAGCCATGCTGCATCAGTTTCCACAGACGCATGGGGTTTATCGCTTTCGTTGCCGCAATAATAAGGATACTGTTTATCCCTTAGCCGATATCAAAGACGCTCTAGAGCAGCAACTAGATAGTCTGTGCGAGTTACGGTTTTCGGAAGATGAATTAGAGTATCTGCGCGGTTTGCGCTTTATTCGTTCAGACTTCGTCGATTATCTCGAGCTGTTTAAGCTCAAGCGCCGTTTTATCACTGTCAGCACCGATGAAAAAGACAGACTGTGCATCGATATCGAAGGACCGATGATACAGGCGATGTTTTTTGAAGTGTTTGTTTTGGCCATTGTCAATGAATTGTATTTTAGTGCCTTATCAGACGCTCAAGTCTTGGCAGAAGGCCAGCGCCGGCTAGACGCCAAAGTTGAGCTATTGCATCATTATGCAGCCGAGCAAAGCAGCTATAGCCCCGATACACCGCCTTTTATCGTGGCTGATTTTGGTACGCGTCGCCGCTTTAGCAAATCTTGGCAAGCGCATGTGGTGGAGACCCTACACAAGGCTGCCCCAAAGATAGTTGGTGGCACCTCAAACGTTTATCTAGCAAAAAAACTGGGAATGACGCCGATCGGTACGATGGCGCACGAGTTTATGCAGGCATTTCAGGCATTGGATGTGCGTTTGCGCGATTCACAAAAAGCGGCGCTGGAAGCGTGGGTCCATGAGTATCGCGGCGACTTAGGAATCGCGCTGACAGATGTCGTCGGTATGGATGCGTTTTTGCGTGATTTTGACTTGTATTTTGCCAAGCTGTTTGATGGCTTGCGTCACGACAGCGGCGACCCCTATGTGTGGGGTGACAAGGCCATCGCGCATTATAAAAAGCTCAAGATAAACCCTAAGACTAAGATTTTGACTTTTAGTGATGGTTTGGATTTGGACAAAGCGTGGGAGCTGCATCAGTATTTTAAAGACCGTATCAAAACCAGCTTTGGCATCGGCACCAACTTGACCAATGACATGGGCATCACCCCAATCAATATCGTGCTAAAGCTGGTCGAGTGTAACGGTCAGCCTGTGGCAAAATTGTCTGACAGCCCAGGCAAGACCATGATTAATAATGACACCTATCTTGCCTATCTTCGCCAAGTGTTTGAGGTGGATACGCCATAATAAAGCGCCACTAGCGGTTGCTATTTTGATCACTACTCTCTGTGCGACCTTCTTCAGCAAACGCCGCATCTAGCGCTTGCTGTACGGCATTGATGCGGGTTTCGCAGACACGATACGCCGCGATTGACTCTTCGACCGTGGTCATAAGGTTGTCGATATCGGGTTCATCTTGCTGCTGTAGCTGCTCGGCATTGGTTTTTAAAATATCGTAAGCCGCCTTAAAGGTTTTTGGGGCGGCTTTTTTGCGTCGGCGAGTCGGGGTAGTCATAAGGTTTTCCTAAGCTCTGGTAATGGTTTTGGTAGATAATAGGGTTTAAGTAATTAGTTCTTAAACGTTGTTGTCTGATTCGGTTAGCGTATTAGCAGATTCTGTCCTCTTGTGATTGTCTTTAATCTCAACAATCTGTGCCTGTGCTTTACCATCTTTTAAGACGATATGAATGGTTTGCTCAGGATAAAGCTGCGTGCTGCTGGTCAGAATGTGTTTGTCTTTGGCATCAGTGAGCATGGTATAGCCTTGCTTGAGCACACGAGAAGGACGGTGTAAAAGGACAATGTCACGCAGATGCTCGCTATTACGCTGCGCTTGTATGACGCGCAGCTGGGCGGTTTGTATCACTGTTTTTTGGTGGTTTTGACTATAAGTAGAAGCGGCTGCTAATTGCTGATAAGCCAAGGGTTGAGTCTGCGCGCGCAGATTGCTGGTGAGTCTGGCGGCTTGCTTAACTTGGCGCTGGGCGCTTTGCTGAATGCTACGCCACGCATAATCACTGTCTTTTCGCAGTGCGGTCAGCTGACCGATGGTTTGTGATTGGATATGGCTCAATTGTCGTGACGTTTTTTGCTCAGCCATCGTGAGCTGCTGTGTGGCCGCTTGTTTGATTTGTGCTTGGTATTGCAGCGTTTGGGTAATGAGCTGAGCCAGATGACTGATAATCGCTGCGATGACTTTTGATGGCGTATCAAAGCTAGTATGCGCCACCTCATCTAGAATGACTTTATCCCGCTCATGACCGATGCCGACCCATACAGGAATAGGCTGCTCAGCCACCAATGCTGCCAGCTCATAGTCATTTAAGTAAGCCAAATCGCCCACCGCACCGCCGCCGCGGATAATTACTAATAAATCTGGCAAACGCTGATAGGTATCTTGGAATTGCTGCTGAGCGCTGACGATGGCTTGGCGAATCTCGCTTGGCGCATGATTGCCCTGAAAGGTGGCATGATGGTAATGAAACTGACAAGCACCGGTACTGGCTAAGCGGTCTGCATCGGCCTGAAAGTCGCCCAATCCTGCGGCTTTTTCGGGGGCGATGACCAGCACATGCTCGATATCAAACGGTGTCGGTAGCTGCTGATTGAGGTGCAGGAGTCCTTCGCCTGTTAAGCGGTCGACCATCTCAGCGTATTGCCGCGCCAAATCGCCTAACGTGTAGCTTGGATCGATATCCTCGATCGTGAGCGAAAAGCCATACTGCGCATGAAAACCTGCCGATACTTTGAGCAGTACGGTCAGATCGCGCTCAAGCGGCATGCCCGTTGCGCGCTCAAACTTCGCCAAAACGCGGGCGGCCTTAAAGCGCCAGAGGTTGCCGCGGCAGCTGGCCACGACCTTACCATCGTCATCTTTTTCGGCCAGCTCAAAATAATAATGTCCGCCTTTGCTCGATAAGTTGCGAATCTCAGCCTTCACCCACACGCGATGGTTAAAGGTTTCTTTTACCACCATCTCTACCGCCGACAAGTAGTCACTTAAGCGCAGCACCGTGTCTTCTAAACTGACTTCTAGGCTGTTTTCTTGCTCAGCAAGCTCAGCTTCTAACGTCGCCAAGTCTTTGGCAGGGGCTAGGACTTTGGCTTGTTTGATATTTGAGAGATTAGGTTTGCGCATAATAGGAGACCAAAGCCGACTAAGACATAAAAGTATAAAGTGGGACAAAAAGGTATGAAATGGTTGCTATCAAAACCAAAGAGACCATATTGTAAAAAGCAATGCGGCAAAAAACGCGGCAAAAAAACAACCAACCCTATCAATCAGAGAGCAAGGCAAGTTGACAATCCGCGAAATAGCGCTGCGTGTATCGCTTGAGGTTTTGAGCTGATGATAGTTTACCTCAAAAGCGCAGTCACAAAAAGAGAAGCCAACCGATCTGCTGCATAAATGCTGTGACAAACAGAAGGGCTGGCGAGCGGCTAGCGGCTGTGTTTACGCACCATCACGTTATTGGCAGTGAATTATTGGCAGCGAAAGCTGATGGTGTATTCATAGTCATCATCACGCGATAAATCTGGTGAACCGGTACCAAAGATACTACCGAGCACCGCGCCAGCTTGTCCAACCATGCGGCCTGTGCGCTCATCCAAGATACCATTGTAGTTGACTGTGTCCTCAATGATAATTACTTGCTTGCTGCGGCACGTTTTTTGAGCGCTATCGATGGCGTTTTGTTGCGCTTTGACTTTTGTATCGGCGATACCCGTGGTCTCGTAGGTAGCGTTGGCACGTTGAATGACCGGTGATGACGGGGTGCTTTGGCAGGCGCTCAAAGCAAGTGCGGCCGCCAATGTGGCACCAAAAGCGGCGGTTTTATTCATAGTAATCATAATGTATTCCTCAATTTAGATGTTGAGTATTGTAATGATAAATGGCACTGACGCTTTGCCAGTCACCACTACACAATCAGTATGAATCTAACCCATTCGGCGCTTTGGTGTCTAGGTGGTTATTGTGTGTGCTCTTACCGTTATCTTACACTTATAGGCATTTAGGCGGTTACTAGGGTGTCTGTACAGCAAATCACTTGAAATATAAACCATATCTAGGATAATTGAGACATTCATTCTTAATTAAGTAAGTAATAATATGCACCTGATTCCTGCTCCTGCTGGCGTGCTCGAGGTCGATGCGCTCTGGCAACAAGATAACCCTAACGATCCCAATACCGATACGGTGGCGCTGCTTTGTCACCCCAACCCTTTGTTTGATGGGACGATGAATAACAAAGTGGTCACGACCATGTACCGCTTTGCTCGCGATAGTGGCATGCATGTGGTGCGGTTTAATTTTCGCGGTGTCGGTCAGTCCACAGGCGAGCATGACTATGCCGATGGCGAAGTCGTCGATGCAATGACCGTGCTACAATGGATCGCTGAGCAAACCGGCGCGCGCAAGCTGTGGTTGGGCGGTTTTTCCTTTGGCGGGTATGTCACCGCGCGCGTCGCCGAACAAGTGCTTGAGGCCTCACATATCTGGGACGTGAGCGATTTTGAGCTTATAAATATCGCGCTTATCGCGCCATCGGTAGAAAAAAACGACAGCAGTGATATCGACTTACCTGCTGATAAGACCTTTGAGATTTATGGTAATGCTGATGAGGTGATTGACCCTGCTAATATGCAAGCATTTGCGGATCGTCTGGGTATCGCCGTCAGTGTGGTCGATGGGGCGGGGCACTTTTTTCATGGGCGTTTGTCTGAATTAAAAAAACTGCTTGAGCACCACAGTTTTTCTGGACGATAGTTTTTATGGACGATAGCTAGGATCGATTGCTATGAGCGCCGCCTCAGCTATATACGATCGTAAAAATACAACCATTTGATTTTATTAAATAAATTTTATTCAACAATGAGTCGCATTATGAGTTTATCCCCGTTGCAACGCTACGAGCAAGCCATCAGCACAGGTGAGTTTACGCGAGATGAACAGCAATATCAGGCCATGAGCTACCTCGATGAGCTGTATCACCAGCTCAATGACAGCGTGCCACAAAAAAAGCGCTTTTTTAGCTTTTTGAAATCCAAGCCTGCTGCCCCAAAGGGTCTGTATATGTGGGGCGGGGTAGGCCGCGGTAAGACGTGGATGATGGACATGTTTTATGACTCATTGACCATCGAGCGCAAGATGCGGCAGCACTTTCATCATTTCATGCAGCGCGTGCACCAAGAGCTTAACGCGCTCCAAGGTCAAAGTGATCCACTCGAAAAAGTCGCTGATATTATTTACAAAGAAGCGGTGGTGATTTGTTTTGATGAGTTTTTTGTCTCCAACGTCTCTGATGCCATGATCTTAGGCGATTTGTTTACCATGCTGTTTAATCGTGGCGTGACGTTGGTCGCCACCTCCAATATCGAGCCAGCAGGTCTGTATAAAGATGGCCTGCACCGTGACCGGTTTTTGCCTGCGATCGCTGAGGTCGAGCACCATACTACAGTGATGAATATCGACTCAGGCATCGACTATCGTTTGCGGGTACTGCAGCAAGCTGAGCTGTATGAGTCGCCATTGACCAAGGCCAATCATCACTGGCTGGCCAACCGTTTTGCCAGCCTGTCTAACAACCAAAAAATCAGCAAAGAGCCCATCGTCATCAATGGCCGCTCGATTAAGGTCAACGCCCGTACCGAAGATATCTTGTTTTGTGACTTTAGACACTTGTGTATGGAGCCGCGCTCTGCTGCAGATTTTATCGAAATCGCCAAACAGTTTAGTACGGTGCTGGTCGATGTGGTGCCAGCCTTAGACGATGATTTACGTGATCCAACGCGGCGCTTTATTTATTTGGTCGATGAGTTTTATGATCGCCGTGTCAAGCTACTGGTGCGTGCCGAGCAATCTATTCTTGAGCTCTATCAAGGAGAAAAACTGGCTTTTGAGATTGAACGTACACGTTCGCGTTTGCTTGAGATGCAATCAGAAGACTACCTGCGTACGGAGCATCGCACCGAAGAGGCTGCGTAGCGGCAATGGCTGTTGAATACAGTAATAGCTGTTGAGTGCAAGGGTGTGTAAAAGTATCACAAAGGCATGATATCAGTGTGCGCATGCAATGGTTTTTAGTCGTTTTGAGTAAAAAATAGCTTCAAGGATTATCAAAGCTTGACGCAACCCGTCTGTGACCACAAAATAAATAAGGAGCGGTAATGACTACCTCTGATAAAAATAATAAAAAGCAGTCTATACAAAGTATCGACACGGATGAGATGCCAGTCAATAGTGAAGCGATGATCGGCTGGATTGGCTCGAGGCGCAGCATGGGCAATCTAGACACGCCTGCACCTACCCGTGCTCAGATAGAAGCAGCAATCGCCTGTGCGGCCACAGCGCCTGACCACAAAACGCTGCAACCGTGGCGTTTTATCGTCACCGAAGGTGAGGCGCGTCGTCAGTTGGGCGCGGCATTGGTGAGCGCCGCAAAGGCACAGGCTGCACAACAAGGTGAAGTGCTGACCGAAAAAACCATCAAAAAAACTCATACCATGCCGCTACGTGCACCTGTTATCATAACGGTCGTGACCAACATGCAAGCACACAAAAAAGTGCCGCCTTTTGAGCAGCTGCTCAGCGCAGGCGCCGCTGTACAAAATATGCTACTTGCTCTAAAGGCACAAGGCTTTAGTACGGTATGGCGGACAGGTTTGCTTTGTAATGAGCCTGCGGTCAAGGCATACTTTGGCGTGGGGGCAGATGATTATATTACGGCTTTTGTTTATACTGGCACCAGTCCTAAGGACGAGCCTACACGCAAGCCCATTGACATTGAACCGCTCATACGTTTTGAGTCATAAGGTTTACAGGCGCTTTGGTTTAGATGCCCACAATATACAATAAACACGGTCGGCATCTTGGTTTTCAATCACGATAATGCTACTTATAATAAGTCAGTCAACACGGATACCAGAACATGACTAGCCCTAACGACAGTAATAAAGACACCAATAACGAGCATAATGACACGGATAAGCAAAGCTCTGATAAACAAAACAGTCTGCTGGCAGGCATCATCGAGCGCGCCACCAAATCAGGTCTGGGCCGTAAAAAGCTCAATCCCAGTGCGGTAGAGTCTGCCGTTGCAAAAAATATGGCCAAAATCCATAGCAATCCGACCAAGCTACGTTTGGCGTTTTTGGGCGGCGGCAGTTTTGGTACTGCCATGGCAAACCTCGCGGCGCGGAATGGCTGTGATACCACGCTTTGGGTGCGCAATAAGCGCACTGTTAAGGCGATGGCAAAAACCCAAACCAACAAAAAATATTTGCCAGGACATAAGCTTGATGATCGCTTAAAATACAGTCATGACTTGGCCGCCGCAGTCAAAGACAAAGATATTGTTTTTATCGCGGTGCCTGGTTTGGCCTTTCGTGAGACACTAAAAAACATCGCGCCTTTTATCAGTGGGCAATCTATTGTTTCTTTGACCAAAGGTATGGAAAAAGACACGTTTGCCTTGATGAGTGACATCATCAAAGAAGAGTTGCCAGAGGTGAATTTTGGCGTGATGTCAGGGCCCAATCTGGCCATAGAAATCATGAAAAACATGCCCTCTGCTACGGTGATTGCGAGTGAGTCTGAGCCGCTGCGTCATGCGGTGCAAGCCGCGCTGCATAGTGCGTTTTTTCGGGTATTTGCCAGTGATGATGTCAAAGGCGTAGAGCTGGGCGGCGCACTCAAAAACATTTATGCGATTGCTATGGGTATGGCGGCGGCCTATGAAGTCGGCGAAAACACCAAGGCCATGATATTGACTCGCGCTTTGGCTGAGATGAGCCGTTTCGGGGTTGAGGCGGGGGCCAATCCATTGACCTTCTTAGGCCTGTCAGGTGTTGGCGACTTATACGCAACCTGTAACTCAGAGCTCAGTCGCAACTTTCGTATCGGTAATATGCTTGGTCGTGGTATGAATATCGATGCAGCAGTCAAAAAGCTGGGTCAGACCGCGGAAGGGGTCAATACCATCCAGCAAGTGCACGAAAAAGCCACCCGCGAGGGCATCTATATGCCCATCACTCATGCCCTATACGCCGTCATTTATGAAGACAAGGCCGCCTTGGGGGTGGCTTTGCATCTGATGGAAGCTGGGTTTCGTAGCGATGTCGAGTTTGTGATGGCGCATGATCATAGCAATGCAGCGCTGACAGCACATATGAAAAGCTCAGCCAGCAAAACCGCTGACAAGGATAGTGATAAAGACAAATAATACGCCAAATAGAAAAGCCGACTTGTTAAAAACTCGCAGTAGGTATGCAGCGCTTAGGCGGTATTAAGGAAGCTTATGAAAATTATATTGGTACGTCATGGTCAAGCAGAGAACGACACGCGGCCAGACAGCGCGCGTCAACTGACAGATCTGGGTAGAGAGCAGGCGGCGCAAACGGCAGAGTTCGTGATGACGCGCTATCAGCCAGATCAGTTTATCGTGAGTCCTTATGATAGAGCGCAGCAAACCTTGGCCGCGTTTCAAGCCTGTGCGCCAACGGTGCCCTTTGTCATACTAGATAACATTACGCCAGCAGATGATGCGCATCAAGCCTTGATCGACCTTGGTCATATTGAAGCCGAGTGCTTGGTTGTGGTGTGTCATATGTCAATCGTCGCTCACATCGCAGGGCTGCTGATAGGGGAGTATCCTGAGTCGTTTGCCTTGGCAGAAGCACGAGTGTTTGAGATGGACTTTGTGATGGCTGGCATGGCGCGTGAAACGGATCGCTTTGTACCAAAGCAGCCTTATTAGGACGTGTCTTCAATTCACTCGATAGCTATCTAAATGGGCTAAAAATGGCCAAATCTTGCCAAACATCGTCAAATAGCTGGTCAATATCCTGATATTAACGGCGCTATTTTCCTTGCTTGGCTGCGATTTATCTCATTTTTATCACCATTTTTGAAATGAAGACACGCCCTAGCTTGTTTGATGTGATGCGTGTTTTGCCCATGATTATGGTCGTCACCCAGTAGAAGTTGTCTACACAATAACGCCACCTACCTTTGATAAATGCTTTAATAATTAAGGACACGCTTAGTGATACATGTTTGGTTACGGGCGCAGCATAGCCCACTGGCTGTCTGGCATGAAGACCTTCAACACTGGCAAAGCGTTGAGGGGTGGCAGCAGCTACAAGAGGGGTATGGGAGTTATAAAGCCAATGGAAAAAATGCGGTCTGCCTGTACTTTCCATCCAGTCATGTATTGCAGGTAGATACTGAGCTAAATACTGCCCAGCTCAAGCAGCTGGGCAATAGTGGCAAGCAGTATTTGTTTGAAGAGATGTCCTTGACTCCTGTGGAGCAGTTGGCCGTTCGCCAGATCAGTCACGCTGAGCGTCATCAATTGTATGCCTTGGCGCAGAGCGATATCGACTCATGGCAACAAAGCGCGCAGTTGGCTGGCATGAGCCTCATCGCACTATTGCCTGATTTTTTGTTATTACCTGCGCCAACGGAGCAGGCCGGTCAGCAAATCACGCTTTATCAAGACGAGCAAACCACTTTGCTGCGCCAGTCTGCATGGCAGGGCATGGCGGTCAGTTATTTACCGCTGATTTTTGAGCGTTTTCCGCACTTAAGCGAGGTGAGCCTTTTGCCGCCTATCACCGCTATGGAGCAGCAAGACGAGCTGGACGATGGGTCTGATTGGTTTGCCCACACCGCTGAGCTTATCGCTGATCATCAGCTGCTGCTGACGCCGTTATCTGCCTCCCCAGTACCACTTGAAACCCCTGAGCGCCATGCGCTAAATTTCTTTGTAAAATCCGCTGATTCTCAGCTATCGCCGTATTTACGGGTAGCGATGATGGTGGCGTTGGCAGCGCTAGTGCTACAAATAGCAACCGATGGCGTGCAGTGGTATCAGTACCAGCAGGCAGCCACTGCGACCAAAGCTGAGATTGCAAATCAGTATAATTCTTGGTTTGCCAACGAGCCACTGAGCAGTCGCAACAAATTACAAATACAACTGCAACCAAAACTGCGCCATGACAGTCAAGCACAGGCGTCTCATATGGCGACACTGGAACGGCTATCACCCTTGATCAAGCAGTCTTCATTGCATGCGCAGGCTTTGGTGATGCAGCCCTCTGCCCTGAGTTTTACCTTGATTGCTCCTGATCGTGGTAGTCTTGACCAGTTTACCAGCACCTTGGTCGCCCAAGGCATCGATGCAAAGCTGGCTCAGGTCAATAGCACTGAGCAAGGGCAGTTCAGTGGTCAGATCACAGTAGCGTTCGCAGAGAGTGCGGACTTGCAAGCGGCCTCATAGTCTAAGTCTTTCTTACTTATCGCAAAATCAGCAAAAGGTAGAAAATGAAACGTTTACAGCGCCGTGCCAAGAGCCGCAACAGTATTGCTGAGCCGAGTAAGCTGATAAAGGACAATGCTTTATTGGAGCGCTTTAGTCATTACCGAAACACTCTATCGGCGCGCTGGCATGCCTTGCCATCACGCGATCAGCTAGCGCTAACGGTACTGTCTGTGTTTTTATTGGTGTTTGTGGGTGGTTATGGTGGCTATAGTATGCATCAAGCAGCAACAGACAGTAAAAACGCCTATCAAGCGCAAGTGGCTGATTATTTTTGGCTGCGTGCTCAGGCAGGCAATATCGACAGTCAGGCGCTCACTGCATCTGCCGCCCCAGACGGCGCAGCGACCATGCCGCCTGCCAGCCGCGTCAGTACGCTACTTGATCATTCAGGCATTGCCAATGCGCAAGTCGTCGCGGCGGGCGATGCGGTACAGCTCAGCTTTGATCATGCCAGTCAAGCGGTGGTCAGTGGCGCACTTGCCAAGCTGCAGCAGCAAGGTTGGCAGTTTACTCAGCTATCGATGCAACAAGATTTGACCAGTCAGCTGATACAAGTACAAGCGACCATCGCTCAGTGAGTCATCTATGAGCGTCAATCACGGCGCTCACGCTACAGAGTCATTAGCCACTGAATCGTCTACGGCAGGCTATTGATAGATGCACCATTGAAAACCCCTTTGTTTGACACAATGAACTAAGTATCAGTCACTGTCAGATATGGATGCGTACAATGGCCAATTATCCTATAAATAACAATAACGATAGCAATCAGGCGAAAGATACTATGAATAGCGACAAACACCGCTCCTTAATCACTTACAATCACATCACTTATCTGCTCTATGTGGTCAGTTATTTTACTGCAGGTCTGTTGTGGATTGTGCCGATCGTGATGAACTATGCCAAGCGTCATGATGCCGATGGCTCATGGCTTGCTACTCATTTTGATTGGCAAATCAAGACCTTTTGGTACAGTATTGTTTGGTTTGTCTTGGGCATTGTTATTATTGCCTTTGCGCTCGGTGGATTTGGGGTGAGTATGTTGACCGATAGTAGCAACAACATGGCCATCGGTTCGGTACTACTGGCAGGGGTTGGATTGCTAATAATGCTGTTTACTTTTATTTGGCATCTCTACCGAATCATCAGAGGTTGGATTGCACTCACAGACAATCGCCCTGTGCCTTAATATAAAAATTTAGCCCATGAAACTTTGCTCTTATTTCTGTTAAGCTGATATAATCGCAGCGCTTGATCTTATTCGCACTTTTCATTCACCATAACTTTCGAGCAGGGTCTGCCACCATTATGTCTTATGCCTTACTTCGCCCTTTTTTGTTTAATATGGATCCTGAGCACGCCCATGAGATGACACTGTCTTTATTGGACAAAGCGCACAGAGCGCGTGTATTGGGGTTGGCTTATGGTCAGTTGATGCAGCCCACTGACTGTATGGGATTGCAGTTTTCCAATCCTGTGGGGTTGGCTGCTGGACTGGACAAAAACGGCGATTATATCGATGCGCTGGCGGAGCTGGGTTTTGGCTTTATTGAGGTCGGGACCGTCACGCCTCGAGCGCAGGCGGGCAATGAGAAACCCAGACTCTTTCGAATCAAACAAGCCGATGCGATTATCAATCGTATGGGGTTTAATAATCAGGGCGTTGATTATCTGATAGAAAACGTTAAGCGGTGTAAATACAAAGGCAATATCGGAATTAATATCGGCAAAAACGCCGACACCCCTGTAGAGCAGGCGGCCGATGACTATGTATACTGTCTTGATCGTGTCTATCCGCATGCCTCTTATATTACGGTCAATATCTCCTCGCCAAACACCAAAAACTTACGCGATTTACAAAGTGGCGAAGCACTGACGCAGCTGCTGCATACGATCAAAAACCGCCACAGTCAGTTGGCTAGCGAATATGGCTTTTATGTGCCATTGGTGCTAAAGGTCGCTCCAGATTTAGAGCCATTACAAGTTGACTATATATCGCAGCAATTAATAGACTTTGAGATTGACGGTCTAATCGCAACCAATACCACGCTAAGCCGAGTCGGGGTTGAGGATCTGCGAGATGGCGACCAAGCAGGCGGGCTATCAGGTCGTCCTGTGAGCCATACCAGTACCCAGATATTGCAGCAGTTCTCAGATCAGCTAGAGGGCAAGGTGGCACTGATTGGGGTTGGCGGTATCGACAGCGGTGCCAAAGCGGTCAAAAAAATCGAAGCAGGGGCCGATATGATACAGCTATATACTGGGCTTATCTATCGTGGGCCTGGTCTGGTACAGTCTTGTATTCAGGCGATCGGCGGCTATTATGACGCCATGGAAAGCTAAAGCATGTCATCAGCGGCACTCTCTCACCATACAAATGATAAAACCAATGAGGCATAGGACATGAGTGGTTTGGATATCGTGATTGCTATCGTCGTCTTGGTTGGACTGTGGCGCGGCTTTCAGGTAGGGCTGATTAAGACAGCAGTGGGTTTACTGGGCTGGTTTGTCGCCCTTATCGCCGCCACTCGGTTGGCAGGTTCGATTGCTCCGCAGCTGGTGGGGGTGGTGCAAAACCCTGTTTTGCAGATAGCCATGGCGTTTTTATTGGTGGTGATTGTTATTTTGGCCATTATGCATTTGGTTGCTTTTGTATTCTCCGGTGTCCTGCAGACGCTGCGTTTGGGTGTGTTGGATAAAATGGCAGGCGGCGTACTTGGTGCGGCAAAAAACGTACTAATGGTCTTGGTGGTACTGAGTGTCAGCGCGCCTCTGCTGGTACAAATGCCGCAGTGGCAAACGTCCGTCCTCGCGCCAGAGCTATTGCCTTATGCACCGATGGGTAAAGCCTTGGTGTCAGACGTACTGGGCATAGCGTGGGATCAGGTCAATCAGTCTTAAGCGCTCGATATCATCGGCCAATTTTGGTTAGACCAAATTTTATGACATTATCTTCGTATTTTTCCTTGATAAAAAATGATTTGATAGCAATTACAGCTCATAAACGGGCAATCGACATTCTAGAGTCGATGGCGGGCGTTTTTGACAAATAACACATCAGTGTAGTAAGAGATATCATCAGGTAGATGGCAGGGCGATGCTGGCTGCTAAACAGGCCGCTCTACAGTCTCGTCGTCATTGTAGTACTAATGTATGGGTCAAAATAGGATAAAACTATGTGTGGAGTCGTTGGGGTTGCAGCTCATGAGCCAGTCAATCAGATTCTTTATGATGGCTTGACGATGCTACAGCATCGCGGGCAAGATGCAGCAGGTATTGTGACGTTGCAAGATGGACGACTCTATCTGCGTAAAGAAAACGGCATGGTCCGTGATGTGTTTATGAACCATCATATGATCAAGCTGGTTGGCAAATTTGGTATCGGCCACGTACGCTATCCAACAGCGGGCACCTCTAGCAGCGCAGAAGCTCAGCCATTTTATGTCAACTCGCCTTATGGCATCACCTTGGCACACAATGGTAATTTAACCAATGCTGAGAGTTTGGCAAAAGAGCTGTACATCGAAGATCGTCGCCATCTAAATACCGACTCTGACTCTGAGGTCCTGCTCAACGTACTAGCGCATGAGATGCAAAACTTGGGCAAAACCAACCCAAGCGCTGACGATATTTTTGAAGCGGTAAAAGCGGTATATAGCCGCTGTGAAGGCGCTTATGGCGTGGTCGCTTTGATCACAGGTCACGGCTTATTGGCGTTTCGTGATCCAAACGGTATTCGTCCGCTGATTTTTGGTAAGCGCATGGCACCCAACGGCGGCACCGAATACATGGTGGCATCTGAGTCTGTGGCATTGACAGGTTCAGGCTTTAGCATTATTCGTGATGTCAAACCAGGCGAAGCAATTTTTATCGATTTGGATCACAAGCTGCATACCTATCAATGTGTTGAGCAAAAAGAATACACGCCTTGTATCTTTGAGTATGTTTACTTTGCCCGTCCAGACTCTATTATGGACAACATCTCAGTTTACAAATCACGCTTGCGCATGGGCGAAAAACTGGCAGACAAAATCCTTGCAGAGTGGGGCGACGATCACGATATCGACGTGGTGATTCCTATTCCAGACACCTCGCGCACCTCTGCGATGGAGCTGGCGCTAAAGATGAACGTCAAGTACCGTGAAGGGTTTATGAAAAACCGCTATATCGGGCGTACCTTTATTATGCCAGGTCAGCAGCAGCGCAAAAAATCTGTCCGTCAAAAGCTCAGTGCAGTACCGCTTGAGTTTAAGGGAAAAAACGTACTGTTGGTAGATGACTCTATCGTCCGTGGTACGACTTGTCACGAGATCATCCAGATGGCGCGTGATGCTGGTGCCAACAAAGTGTTTTTTGCTAGTGCCGCGCCGCCAGTCAAGTATCCAAACGTGTATGGCATCGATATGCCGGTGCGTAGCGAGCTGATCGCCTCTGGTCATACGGTAGAGGAAGTGCGTGATATCATCGGTGCTGATCGTTTGATTTTCCAAGATTTAGAGGATTTGATTGACGCGGTCAAGGACACCAAGTACAGCAAAGTAGAAGGGTTTGATTGTGCCGTGTTTAATGGCTGCTACATCACAGGTCAAATCAACGAAGCCTATCTTGACTATCTACAAGAGCAGCGCAGCGACACTGCCAAAACAGGTAAAAAAGGCGTGCAAATCGTCGCCGATACGCCAGTCGATATGATGGGCGTTGAAGAGCTATAATGTCTCACTGAGCAGCCGCTCATAGTATCTAATAAAAAGGCTGGACTCTTATCAGAGTTCAGCCTTTTTTATCACAAGATAAAGATAAGATAAAGCGGTGCTGCTATAAAACTGTTAGCCCAAAAACTGAGTAAACAGCCATAGCAGCCCATTAATGGCAGCGATACCAACGACCATACTGACCAATAGCTGACGGCTGATATGATAAATCAGTAGCACCAACAGTAGCGCGCCAATCTGTGCAATCAGCAAATGTAGCTCTGCGCTATGCATACCGGTGGTTACTGATAAGTTTTGATAAGAAAGGCTGGTGAGGATAAGCAGCACCATCACTGATAACGGCAGGCTTTCGTTTAAACGGTGTAGCCACGGCGTGTCCAGCAGCTTTTTTGGTATCAAAGCGGGGAGTGCACGCGTCACAAAGGTCACTGCAGCCATTGCAAAGGTGGCCAAAATCAGGTAACTACTGCTCATGAGCGTCTCCTTTTGTACCGCGCTGTACCCAAAAACCACGTGCCAAAATCATCAACATACAAATAAAAATGGCCACCAATAATAACCAGTTGCTGGTAAATAGTGAGGCAATCAGTAACGCAACAATGGCAATGCCAATAGGAAAATAGCGTTTGATGCTCTGAAACTGCTCATAGGCCAATATCGCAAACAGACAGACCAGCGCAAAATCTAAATGCGGCACCATATCACTAAGGGTGCTGCCGATCATCACGCCGATCGCGCTCGCCAACACCCACCAGCTTTGGTTAAACAGACTAATGGGTAAAATGAGCGACCGCCTTGACTCCTGAGGTAGGCTGGTCATCATCGAAAATGTCTCGTCGGTCAAGGCAAACAAACAGTAGGTTTTGGCGATTTTATTCTGCGGGAGAGAGTGGAGCAATGGCATCCCATAAAACACATGACGCAGGTTAATTGCGGCAATATTGGTTGCAATATTGCCAATCGGTAGGCCGGCACTTAGCATGGGCAAGCAGGCGTACTGAGCGGCGCCTGCATAGAGTACGACACTGAGCATAATGGTCGCCCATATAGGGATGCCCGCCACCTGCGCGAGTACACCAAAGGCTATCCCCGCTGGCAGATAACCCATTGCCACAGGCAAACTTTTTTTAAATCCCTCGGCCCAGTTATAGTGGGCCTTATGCTGCTGATGTAATAATTTTGATTGAGTAGTCACGTGACATCCTAATTTTCTTACTGACTTTTTTTATTAACTTGCTATAACATTTTTATATCGAACTGACGATATCAACATCGGAGCAAATACCGCCTTTCGAGTTTATAGTTAGCTGAATGTAAAACTGTTATGGATTTAAACGCGCTACTGGTATAAATTTTACTTGCGTGCTGCGTTCCCAGAGGCTGCACAAAATTCATCCCAGTAGCGCTATGACATTTTTAGAGTGTATCGACTATATTTGGAGCTTTTCATAATCGCCTGTCTGATGAGCGCGGTATAAAAAACCTATTAAAATGATAAGTCTGAGTAGCAATAGGCTCCAGACGCTGAGCCAAATACCAGTCATATCCCACTGCTGATAGAGTAGCCAGCTTAGCGGAAAAAAGACAGCCGCTAAGATAAGCGCGGCATTCCGAATCACCTTACCAGCAGTCAGACCAAAAAATATGCCATCCAGCCAATATGCGCCCACACCGACTAAGGGTAAGAGCACTGCATACCAGTGATATTGGTCAGCTAAGCGAAACACCGCCTCGATATTGGTCATAAATGGCAGGTAGATAGGCATGGCCAGCCACCAAACCGCGCTTAATAAGATAGCCAGCGTGTAACTGACGATCCCAGTGCGCTTGATAACGACGCGAAAGCTTGCCCAGTCGCGTCGCCCAGCTGCCTGTCCGCTCAGCGTCTCAGCTGATACAGCGACGCCATCTAAGGCAAAGGCAGATATGCTCAATACTTGTAATAATATGGCATTGGCCGCCAATATAACATCGCCACTTTGAGCAGATAGACGGGTAATCCAAGCAAAGCTTAACGTTAGAATCAACGTACGTATAAAGATGTCTTTATTCAGTGAAAATAGCCTAAGCATTTTTTCTTTGGTAAAATGCTGGCTGTCAGCACAAAACAAGGTTTGCCAAGATATCTTTAGGTGCCGGCAGCTCAGCCATAAAGCCAATAATACACCTGACCAAAACGCAATGGTGGTGCCCAGTGCCACACCGACCAGCTCCATCTGTAACCCAAAGACAAAAAACAGCGTTAGGATAATGTTGAGTATGGCAATAAAGCCCTGCTGATACAGCATATAACGGGTTTTGCCTTGCCCTGCAAACCAGCCAATAAAAGCAAAGTTCATCAGCTCGGCGATGACACCCCAAAAACGCACATCCAAATACGTCTTGGCCGCGCGGCCACTTTCAGGATTGGCCGATAGTGCCTGTAGACCAAAATCTATCAGCCAAGGCTTTGCCAGCAGCAATACCAAGCCGATGGCCGTGGCTAATAATAAAGCACGCTGTAAGATGGACAATAAAGGAGTGATAGCATGATAATCAAGCGTGTTTTTATCTTTGCTTGCTACGTCCAGCTGCCCCAGAGCTTGCGCGGATAGTCCAGACGATGCATATTGCAAAAAGTTAAAGCTAACCAGCAGTAAAGACAGCAATTGTATCGCAAGCCCCATACCTGCAAGCTTAGCAGTATCATTCATGTTGCCGACGATGGCCGTATCGATCACGCTTTGTAGCGGCATGGCCAGATTTGCCAGCAAAACTGGCAGCGCAATTGCGATGATGCGCGCGTAGCGGATATCAATCGGTGGTAAGGCGTTAGCAGAGGAGGCGGTAACTGACATTTTTGACCCGTTTTATGCCCTTTGTTAAAGACAGTGCGCTGTCGTAGGCGATGCTAAATAAAATCAACATACAATATGATGACGTGATAGACATACATCTTTTTGCTGGCTGAGGCTGTCTTATATTGACCTGATTGTGGTCAGTAGTCCGTAAACGCAGCAAAAAGACAAAAGCACCTAGACTCACAGCTGGTGAGTCAGGTGCTTATTTTTACACGCTATTATTGTATTAAAGATACAAATTTTGTGTTTATGTTGTCAGTTGGCCATGAGATAAGAGAATGCCATCATGGCCAAATACGGCCTTATTCGTACATTTTTGGATCGTTAAACGTCACGATTTCTTCTTCAAACTCAGGCTTTACTTTTACAATAAAGTCGTCACGTGACAGTCCCATACGTAGTGGGATTGAGCTTGCGATGTAAGTCGATGAATACGTACCAGCCAGTAGACCAATAAATAGCGCTACTGAGAACCAGTATAGTCCATCACCGCCTAAGAACATCATGGCCAATACTACAAGTAACACGGTTGAGATGGTCATAATCGTACGGCGCAACGTCTCCGTCAAAGACAGGTCAATGGTTTGTCGCGGTGAGATACCACGGACGCGGCGGAAGTTTTCGCGAATGCGGTCATAGACGACAATCGTATCGTTCAATGAGTAACCGATCAAGGCCAAAATAGCAGCCAACACCGTCAAATCAAATGGAAAGCCGAATAGGGCAAAGACACCAATAGTAACGATGGCGTCATGAAACAGCGAAAGCACCGCTCCTAATGATAGCTTAAATTGGAAACGTAGGGCCACATAACCGAGCATACAAACCAGCGCCAGTGCCAACGCCATGACGGAGTTTAAATACACTTCGTTGCCCACTTGGCTACCGATGATATTGACGTTACTGATATCAGCAGCATTATCGGGCAGTGTCAATGCTTGGGTCAAGCTGGCATTTAGTCCATCGACATTATCAGACTGCGGCGGTAGGCGTACCAGCAATTCTTCTCGAGTACCCAAATACTGTACCACAGCATCATCAAAGCCACCATCGGCTAAAGCCTGTACGACCTCTGCTTGCTCGACAGGTTGCTCATAGCGTACGTCTGCTGAGACGCCTCCGGTAAAGTCAAGGCCTAGGTTTAGGCCATTGACCGCAATTGCAATGATACTACCAATGACCATCAAGAGCGATAAAAGCGCCATTGGCTTTTCTATCTTCATAAATGGAATGATGCGCTGATCGCCTATCGCTTTGATGCCGCCTTCTGCTTGCGCTGCTGCATAGTCCTCTGCATCACCTATATCCAGATTTGGATCGATGGCTTGGGTGCTGAGCGTTTGTGCGGCGTTATCACCGCTATTGCCGCGGCGTGCTTTTTTTGATTTGGCTTGGTTGTTGCTGCCTTTGCCATCACGACGTGGTTTTTTGCGACGGCGCGTGCTGCTAGCGTCTGTGTTTGAGCCGCCTGGACCATTTCGATCTGGATTGTTTTGTTCTAAAGGGTTGTTCTTATCGATCGCCATAGTGTTCTCCTAACCGATGCTCAAACGTTTGATAGATTTACGCTTACCATAAGCAATTTGTACCAACGCACGTGTCACCATGATGGCGGTAAATAGTGAGCTGACAATACCGATAGCTAACGTAATTGCAAAGCCTTTGATCGGGCCTGTACCGATGGCAAACAAGATAAACGCCACCAACAATGTGGTGAGGTTGGCATCAAAAATACTACTAAAGGCGCGATCAAATCCTGCCACAATAGCGGATTTTGGCCGTACGCCGTTGGCCAGCTCTTCGCGTATACGCTCAAAAATCAGGACGTTGGCATCGACCGCCATGCCGATGGTCAAAACGATACCTGCAATGCCTGGTAGGGTAAGCGATGAGCCTAAAATCGACATAATAGCGATGATAATAATGACGTTTACCGCTAGGGCCACGTTGGCGATGACACCAAAGAGGCGATAAAAAACAATCATAAAGGCAAAGACCAGCAAATAACCGACCTGCGTCGAAAATAAGCCTTTTTCGATGTTTTCTTGACCGAGTGATGGGCCAATGGTGCGCTCTTCGACGAAATACATCGGAGCCGCTAAAGCACCTGAGCGTAGTAACAGTGCCAGTTCAGCTGCTTCAGCACTACTATCTAGCCCCGTAATGCGGAAAGATGAGCCAAGTACCGCTTGAATATTGGCGCGGTTGATGACCTTTGCCTCAGCGTAAGGCGTGCGTACTTCGACGGTCTCGCCAGTCTCTGGGTCTTCTTCATAGGTGATTCTTTGTTTGTTTTCGATAAACAAAACCGCCATCTGTTTGCCAACAGCAGTACGGGTGGCATTTTGCATTAGCTTACCACCAGCACTGTCTAGCGTGATGCTCACTTCTGGCGAGCCGTTTTCGTCGACGCCTGTCTGTGCATTGGTGACTTTATCACCTGTGACGATGGCTTGACGCTCTAGCAGTACTGGAGGGCCATCGAGCGTCTCAAAGGGAAAAGCCTCAGTGCCTGCTGGTGGAATGCCGCCTGTGTAGGTGTCAGCGTCTTCAGCGACCATGCGAAACTCAAGGTTTGCCGTACGTCCAAGGACACGTTTGGCCTCGGCTGTGTCCTGTACGCCAGGTAGCTCTACCACGATACGGCTAGCGCCTTGTGACTGTACGAGGGCTTCAGTCACGCCCAGCTCTGCAATACGATTACGTAGGGTCGTGAGGTTTTGATTGACCGCGTAGCTTTTGATCTCATCGAGGGTGGCGTCATTGTATGCCAAGATTAGCGCTGGGCCTTGCTCATCAATCGAAGACTGCAAACTAAAGGTATTGCCCATTGAGCCTTGTAGGATGTTTTGAGCACGGTCACGCGCGTCCGTATCAGCAAAATGCAGTACGACGCTTTGGTTTTCAGTTTTGATGCCCTTGACCGCCACTCGTTCAGCACGTAGCTCACGGCGCATATCACGGCTCGCACTACTTAAGCGCTGCTCGAGAGCTTTATCCATATCGACTTCGAGGACAAAGCGCACACCGCCGCGCAAATCCAGACCAAGTTTCATCGGTTTTGCGCCGATGCTACGTAGCCACTCTGGCGTGGTCTGTGCTAAGTTGAGCGCCACGACATAGTCCTCGCCCAGATTTTGACGCAATACTTCTTGCGCCTTGAGCTGATCGACTGGGTTTTTTAAACGTACCAGCGCACTGTTGCCCTCAAACGTACCATCATGACTGTCCAGACCTGCCTCAGTAAGAAGTCTTTGTGACTCGGTCAAAATACCTTCAGACAGCTGGGTACCTGCGGCAGCACTGGTAATCTGTACGGCAGGTTCGTCAGGGTAGAGGTTGGGGGCAGCATACAGACCGGCAATGATAAGCACGACGGCGATGAGTAAGTATTTCCAAGCGGGATATTGCATAATCACTTCTTTAGGTTGATAAACGACTGGCGACGTAGGCCACAAGTTAGCAGATGGGAAGTTAGCGATAGCAATGGCCGAGTGCTGTATTTGGCAGTCGTTGTCATGTACCATTGCAATCATCCGCGATGATAATAAAGCATAAAACAATAAAGCAAATAATACAGATGACGCTTTGCGCCGTCATCCAAAATATCTGTTATCGAAAGATTATCAATAACATAAAGCTGACAACTTATCGCCGTCTTTGGCATTATAAAATGCAAGGTTTTGCTACTTTATAGCGAAAAACGACCGTAGACAAGGTACGGTCATTTTTTAGGCACGTACGTATTTATCAGTGCGACGAGCGCACGAACATAAATATAGCACGGCTGATAATTATACGCTCTCGATAGTGCCAGCAGGCAATACTGAGATGACAGAAGCGCGCTGTATCTTCACATCTGTGTTGTTGTTCAAGCTGACGACAGCATAGTCGCCCTCGATGTCTTTGATACGGCCCATCAGACCACCGGCAAAGATAATCTCATTGCCGACACTAAGCGCATTGACCATAGCACGATGCTCTTTGGTACGCTTAGACTGCGGGCGAATGACCAAAAAATAAAAAATCGCAAAAAAAGCGACAGGCAATAAGATCTGGCCAAATATTGACGCAGCGCCTGCAGTTTCTGGGGCCGCATGGGCAGCTTGGATAAATAGCAACATAATTTACTCTCAGTAAGTCATAGACAATAATAAAATTAGACGCATAGTAACAAAAAATCCCAGACTTGGTAACTGTTAATCATAAGCTGGGTGTGTTTTCTCTGGTATATCGGGCGATTGATCGCATCAAATGCTAGCCAAAAACCCGTATGACGAAACGTAAAACCTCTGGGATAAACGGCGTACCTAAAAAATCGCACTTAAAAAGCGCGGCTTATTGTGAAATATTATCATCAATGCTACTATCAAATGGCAATAATTGCCGCCACACGATATCCAGAGGGTAGGGCTGGTAAGCTGTCCTTATAAAATGTCACGCGCAGCAGCCAGATGTTGGTTGCTGACTGACTGGGTTGTTAGTTGCCTATACGACAAGCTGTCAGGCAAGGTGGTGGGCATCGATGAGTGCCTGTTTATCGAGCATTAACCAGTTTTTATGCGGTAGATGCTCGGCGGCGCGTACTCATGCTATTATCTTTTTCTTCTTTTCTGTTTAGGTTACCTAACTTGTCCACCTCTTTTATGTTTGTACCTCGTTTAAATCGTCCGCGGGCTTGTCGTCAAGATGAGTCAGCAGAACCTCCCCCAAAGATGTGTCGTCTTGCTCGTTTTGGTCGGCCGTTACTCGCGATGCTGCCGTTTCCTGCCGTCTTGCTACTACCGCAGCTGGCTTGGGCGGCTGACGCGGCGGCTGCACCAACAGCGCTGAGTGTGATGCTGCTGATATTTTTTGTCGTACTGGCCATCGGCGTGTCTTTTGCATGTTCGTTGGCCGAGTCTGTTTTGCTGAGTATGACGCCGTCGTTTATCGCGGACGTACAAGAAAGCAACCCCAAAAAAGCGGAAATGCTTAAAAGCCTAAAAGTTGATAATATCGATCAGTCGCTGGCCGCTATTTTGACATTAAACACAGTGGCGCACACGCTTGGCTCTATCGGCGCTGGTGCCCAAGCGACTATCGTCTTTGGTAGTGCTTGGTTTGGACTGTTTTCGGCGATTATGACGCTGGCGATTTTGTTTTTGTCTGAAATCATTCCCAAGACTTTGGGCACGCTGTATTGGCGTCAGCTTAGCGGTCTGGTGGCTTATTTTGTCCGCGGTATTATCTTACTGCTGTATCCACTGATTTGGATATCAGAGCGCCTCACCAAACTGCTGGTGCGCGGCAAAGAGCCGCAAACCTTTAGCCGTCGTGAGTTTGCCGCTTTGGCCAGTATCGGTGAGGAGTCAGGTCAGATAGACCCGCTAGAGTCGCGCATTATCCGTAACTTGCTGGCCTTTGGCGCTATCAAGGTTGAGGACATCATGACGCCGCGCTCAGTGATGCTCGCTTTTGAAGAAAATAAAACCGTGGCTGAGCTGCTGGTGGATCGCCCTAAGCTGACGTTTTCGCGTTTGCCGATTTATGATGGTGATTTGGACAATATTACCGGTTTTGTGCTAAAAACAGATATGCTGCTGGCCAAAGTCAACCACGCCATGCACAAACCGTTGACCCAGTTTAAACGAGAGATCACCTTTGTATTCTCAAAGATGAAGCTGTTTGACTTGCTAGAGCTGATGCTAAAAAACCGTGTCCACATTGCCATTACTGTGGGTGAGTATGGGGAAGTCAAAGGCTTGGTGACGTTGGAGGATGTGTTTGAAACCTTGCTCGGGCTGGAGATTGTCGATGAGATAGACCGCGTCGAGGACATGCAAGCGCTGGCACGGCAAATGATGGACAGACGTGTAGAGCGGCTCGGTATGAAGCTCAGTGATGATGAACAGTCTGGAGACAATGGCTCAGAAACCAAGTCATAACGCTAAGCGTGACTGATTACACTGCTCTGAGTTTCCGTCACTATCAAGCCTTACTGTGATAATCAGTGCGGCTTGATATGAGGGTATACTTCAAGATAGTCTATCGTTATAGATGTTCGCAATAATTACACAGGGTGTCACATGGCTGTGAGAATTGAATGATAATCTCACACTATGATACGAGTCTGCCGTGATTGGACTAAAAAAATTACCAAAATGGCTCGTAAAGTCAATATTAAGGCGTCAATACCTATACTCAGTATAGGTGGCCTATTTAGTCAAACGATAAATGCGCTTGTGGTCTCTACATCAATACCTTGTGGTCTCTACATCAATACATAGATGTATGATAAATAGAAAATTGTATGACCATAACGCCGATAATATCGCTAAGGATTATCATGAAACGAGTATGGGAAAACGGGCTTTTGGCTCTGATGATAAAAAGTACCAGTGTGGCTGCTATCGTTGCTGCTGCAAGCACCATCACGATCAATGCGCAGGCGGCGACCATGACCGAAGCGCTAGTAAAAAACTACGCCGCTGCCATGAAGTCATCAGCGAACAGCCAAAACATCAACCAAGTTGCACGTTTGGTCTCTGATGATGCGCTGATTTCTTTATCTAGAAAAGGAAAAACAACCAGTCTGGACAAAGAAGCTTATCTAAAACTGCTGCAAAACAGCTGGAACGACACCTCCAATTATCGCTACGATATCTCTGTCGATAACATCGTCATCACAGGCGGACAGGCCAAAGCCAATGTGACCACCAATGAAAGCTGGGTAAAAGATGGTCAGCAGGTCTCGTTTGTCACCACCTCGCGGGTGACCTTGACGCTCTCGACGGGCAATGCTGTCTTATTGCGTGCGGTCTCACAAGTGACTATTAATTAAGAGTATTTCATTAAAAGTATCTAATTAAGAGTAGCTAATTAAGACCATCAATTATTAAGATGGTGAATAAATACAGCTCATCCATGATATATAACCATTCCTTATAAATAAGGTTTTGTTTATATATCTATGCTTATATTCATAAAAGTCACAAAAAAGAGCGACCGTAATTTTTGCTTAAGGTCTTTACATCAGACTGGTCTTTGCTTTACATTGCAGACTATACTATCAAGCAACTTATCTCATTACTTCTTGTCGTTAGGAAACCTCCAATATCATGTCTACTGTGCTCTCAAACTCTCGCTCATTTATTGCGTTACCATTGACGCTTGCGATATCGACGTTACTCATCAGTGCTTGTAGCAATACCTCGCCGGTAAAAAACAAAGGCGCGACCAATACCTCGGCGACGGTTACCAAGCGTGCTGGTAAGCAAGCAGCAAAATCTGCTACCACGGATTACTCTACCGCTTATCTTGATGCTGAAAGCTTAGACGAGTTAGCGGATTTGTTAGAAGCGACAGACATGACCATGGTAGAAGGCAACAAACTTGCCATTCAGCAATACGGTGATTTGTGGAATCGTTTGCGTGCCGGCTACCGTATGAACGGCGGACAGCCAATTTATAACCAGCGTATCGAAGCACAAAAAAGCTGGTTTACCAGCCGACAAGAGTATCTAAACCGTTTGACTGCGCGTGCCAGTCGTTATATTTATCACACAGTGCGAGAAGCAGAGCGCCGTAATATCCCAACCGAGCTGGCGCTATTGCCTGTGATCGAAAGCTCTTATGACCCAAGTGGGACCAGTAGTGCCGCAGCAGCTGGCTTATGGCAGTTTATTCCTAGTACGGGTCGTATTTATGGGTTAAATCAAAGCAGCACTTATGATGGTCGCCGTGACGTCATTGAGTCGACGCGCGCTGCCTATGACTTTCTGACCGCATTGCACAATCAGTTTGGTAGTTGGGAGCTGGCGTTAGCCGCTTATAATGCAGGGCCCGGTCGTGTGCAAAATGCCATCGATGCTAATGCGGCTCGTGGTCTGCCCACGGATTACTGGTCACTTAGACTGCCCACCGAAACCATGAACTACGTGCCACGCTTTTTAGCAGTGGCCGAAATCGTTGCCAAGCCTGAGCAGTACGGTGTCTATCTACCAGCTATCGCCAACCGTCAGCATTTTCGCAGTGTGCCTGTCAATTATGGTGTCAGTTTATCGGAAGTGTCACAAATCACAGGCGTCAGTTATGATGAGCTCGAAAGACTCAATACCGCGCTCACCTCAGGGCGTGTCGATGCCTCAGGCCCACAGCGGGTGATTATCCCTAATGATGTGAGCCTCAACCTAGACGCCAAGCTCAGCTCGCTGCGTGGTAATGGCATGGGTAATGTGTTGACTGCCAGTAATAACAGCATCACCACTAGCAGCTCAAGCTCACCAAGCTATAACAGTAAGCCTTATACCAGTTCTGCTTTGCCATCTACTGGCAGCGCATTGGCAGACTATGCCGCTAGCGCCAGTGTGCCGCAGCAGACGACGAGCTATATCTCGCCTACAACGACACAGACGAGCAGCTCGGTCTATAGCAACACCGCCGCCGTACATACTGAGCCGCCGTTGACCACCGCCGAGACCAATAAAATCAATGCTGAGCTAAAAAGCAGCAACAGCCTACCGACTACGTCTGCAAAAATCACTCAAAACAATACCATCGTTCAAGAGCCGCCTTTGAGCAAAGAAGAACGTGATTTTATTGCCAAGCAGATACGCAGTAGCACGCCTGAGACCAATGTCATCAACGCCGATGGCAACATCAACTTATCGGCGGTGCAGACTCAGCAGTCTATCTTGGAGGCGACAGGCGATGAAAAAAAACTGAGCTTTGCAAAAACGCCAGTCAGCAAGCCAAAGCCACAAGGCACACGTAGTACCTATACGGTAAAACGTGGTGATACGCTGTCCAATATTGCCAGTCGAGCTGGCGTGAGCTGGCGCGATATCGCCGAATGGAACCAAATAGATGCCAGCGCCAAGCTGCTGTCTGGCAGCACCTTGTATCTGTACAATGCCAAGCCCATTAAGCCTCTGAGCAGTGCGAGCAGCACAGCGGCCAACCAGCCAGAAAGCTATGTGGTACAAGGGGGTGATACGCTGATCGGTACGGCCAACCGTTTTGGTCTATCGGTCACGCAGTTGGCCAGTTACAACAACCTAAGTAGTCGCGCGGATTTACTCAGAGGTCAAAAGCTATGGCTGGTACCTGGCAAAGTCACTGCGCCTGCAACGACACCTGCCGCGCCATCATCCAAACCCAGTAAGTCTGCCACGGCGACCCAGAGCTACCGAGTAAAACCAGGGGATGGCTTGATCGCTTTGGCGCGTCAGTTCAATGTGCCAACCGCTACTTTGGCCGGCCTCAACGGCCTTAACAGCACAGACTCTCTATATGTCGGGCAAACCCTAAAAGTACCTGCCAGCGCAGACATAGACGCGGCCTCTCGTACTAGCAGCAGTAGAGCGCAGAGTAGTACAAGCTCAGTGGCAACCACCAGTTATAAGGTAAAATCAGGTGAGACTTTAATTGGTATTGCCAAGAGTATCGGCGTCAGTCCAGCAGAGCTGGCAGCGGTAAACAGTAATTTTGATGCCAAAGCTCGCCTGCAACGTGGTCAAACAATTAAAGTGCCTGCGCCCAAAGATATCGTTGATCGTCAGCTAAATGATAAAGCGGTCAGTTATAAGGTCAAATCCGGTGATACCCTAACGGGCGTGGCAAGACGTTACAATATCGGTCTGAGTGACTTGGCTGCCGCCAATAACCTAAAGACCAACTCAAACTTGATACTAGGCCGTACCATTACGATTCCTGCTAGCGGTAGCCCAGTGGGCTCTCGTGCCAGCAGCCAAAGCAGCAATGCGACGAGCAATACCTCAACCAGTACAGTCAGCAGTGGCAAAAAGCTGGGCAATACCGAAAACTACAAGGTCAAGTCAGGCGATGGCTTGATTGCGCTTGCTAGAGAGTTTGGTGTATCGGTAGAAGATCTGGCGGCGACCAATGATTTGGCAACCAATGCCCAACTGCAACGCGGACAGACGCTAAAAGTACCAAAAGCAACCGTCAGCTATACCGTAGGCTCAGGAGATAGTCTCATCGGGCTGGCGCGTAAATACGGAGTGTCGACCCAAGAGTTGGCAGATATGAATAATATCGCAGCCGACACCATGCTACAGCGTGGTCAGCGTCTGACGGTACCCAATCGTTAATAGCGTATATAGTCATCACACAAAAAAGCGGCCCTTATCATAAGAGCCGCTTTTGCGTTTTTGAGTGTCATGTCATTAGACAGTTTGCGTCTTAATGGTTTCAAGATAGCTTCTGATATTGCTGACATAGTGCATCGCTTGACCATAGCGGCTGTTAGAGGCTCTGTGTTCTGCGAGATAGGCATAGACGTTGGCCCAGCTCTTATCATCGATGCCTTGCGTGCGCAGCTTACGCTGGATGCTTTTGACCGCATTTGGACCCATATTGTATCCTGCTAGTGCAAACCAAATTCGATCAGACTTTGGCACATCAGCGAACTCATCTTTCATTTGCTCTAAATAACGCGCGCCGCCGCCGATGCTTTGATACGGGTCCACACGGTCTGATACGCCCATCGCTTTGGCAGTATTGTTGGTAAGCATCATCAGGCCGCGTACGCCGGTGGGCGAGACCGCATTGGCATCCAGATGTGACTCTTGATAGCCCATCGCAACCAACAGCTCCCAATCATGATTGTAGTTACGTGCTTGCTCCTCAAAAGACGACTGATAATCAGGCAGCCTCTCTGTCAGTGTTTTTTTAAAGTGATCTTGACTATAAGCGTCTTTTAGTAGGGTTTGATTATAAAACGCGGCCAGCTTTTGGGTGTTTTTTAGCTTAATACTATCGCACAAAAAATAACTGGCTTTTTGTGACAATGGATCATCAGGGGCATTAAACGACCAGCTGACCTTTGGATGCAGGCCGTTTTTGGTCAAACTGGCATCATAGCCGCAGCTGACGTTGATAGAGGACAAATTTAGCTGGCTTTTTAGTTGAGTACTGGCGGTGGTCAATGCCATGTCCGCCTCACCAGATTTTAGAGCATGTAAGGCCGCTTCTTCGCTGGCATAGGCTTTTAGGTCGATATCGACACCGAGCTCGTCAGCATAAGTACGCACCAAGTCAAACCCAAAACCATGCTGAAACCCATCGGTCGCAAAATACGTGCTATTGCCTGGGACAGCAGCGACGGTCAAGGTGTTGTCTAGCATGACATGGTCATAGGCCGGTACGCTTGCCTGCATCGTCGTTAGGCTCTCAGCAGGTAGCGAGAGCAGAGCGATACTAGACACTTGCGCCAGTTTTTTGGTCTTAGCAAACCGATTTGAAGTAGTAGGGGTAACGGATGAAACGATGTTACTTTTGGTGTTTGGTAGGCGCTTAGATGGACGCAGCAGATAAGAAATACGGCGTTTGGCCCCTTGCGCTGATACTTTCACACGATAAGTAATACGCTGCATGGATGTCTCCTGATTTTAGCCATCCTACTTACCGTAAATGCTCACTTGTGTATGCCAATAGCACATATACCGAGGTTGCATTTCAACTGAAGGACACGGTTAAAGAACTGTCGTGTGCGCTCAGTTTGCTTATTAAAAAGTCGTGCCGCGTATGAGTTTTCTATAAACACGTGCAGCGCTGTCACAGCCAAGTATCTATTGTCAAAAAGCTTATCGAAAAAAAGCTTATCAAAAAAGCCATGCCTGCAAAAAACAGACGCAAAAACCCCAGAAGGCAATAAATCAGATGATTCCTTCATCGACAATAGATAAGACTGAACGTAACGACTCCCTAACAAACACAGGTAAGGTCATGATTAAATTATTGAAACAAGCACGTAGATACCTGTATCAAAGCGGCGCCAAACCATGCGTCTCAATGATAAAGTCAATGCACTACGCTAATATCAGCAGCGGCTTACTCTTTATATCGTTTAGGGTAGAGTAAGCAGCCGATCATATTTGCTGTTCAGCGATACAGGGTTATTCGTTTTTATCCAGTCATAACACCGACTGACAAAAAACATCAAACTACCATCGCAACACCAAGATAATAAGCCGTGCGTAAATCTCGCAAAACTTAAGCCATAGATAAATAGTAACGCTAAATGGCTGTCTATTATCTATTTGTTATCTATCTTGGTGCCATAACCGGAAGCTGTAATAATGGGAAGTTTCATGACAAAACGTTCTTTGTTACAGGTAGTAATATGCGGTTACTGGTTTTATTATTCAAGTAGAGTTAAGAAATTAGCGATAAAACTTAACAATTTGCTTATAAACGGTCAAATTTGGCTGTATTATGGGATAGAAAGCCAAAAAACGACTAAGTTTTATCGTTAGATAACCATCACTGACGTATCGAATTTTCAATATCGTAAACCAAGAGTCTTGGTGTTAAGCTTTATTTGTGCTGGGTGATGCTGACTCTAAGCGGGGTTATCGATATCGATAAAGCGCACAGACAGACCAAATTGTTGAGCGACGATGTCTCCGAGTGCTTGAATCCCTGCGCGCTCTGTCGCGTGATGGCCACATGCAAAGTAATCAATCCCAAGCTCACGGGCGCTATGGGTCGTGCGCTCTGATATCTCGCCTGAGATATAAGCATCACAGCCCATGGCTGCGGCTTGCTCGATCATATCTTGCGCGCCGCCAGTACAGATGCCGATACGTTTTAACAGTTTTGGGGCTGCTGTATCTGCGGTTTCATCTGCCAAATACTGATAATGACCTGAGATATGTAGCGGTATGCGTCCTAGAGCTTGCGTGATGGTCTGAGTTAGGCTTTCGGCACTTTGCGGCGGGCACGTGGCAATATTGCCGACGGGATGCGACTCATGAGGGTATAGCGCCTCTGTGATGGTCAGCCCTAACATCTCGGCGAGCTTGGCATTATTACCGATTTTTGGATGAGCATCGAGCGGCAAGTGGTAGCCAATCAGCGAGATTCCGTGTTGCATCAATTTACGAATACGCTGGCCTTTCATGCCAGTGATGGTCATCGGTTCGCCTTTCCAAAAATACCCATGATGGACCATAATCGCATCGGCGTCCTCGGCGATGGCAGCGTCGATGAGTGCCTCGCAAGCCGTCACCCCAGTCACGATGCGTCTGATAGGCCGGCCGCCATCGACTTGTAGGCCATTTGGCGCATAGTCTTTAAATGCGCTGGCAGACAGATAGTCATCACAAAACTCAGTCAGCGCTTGGGCAGTAATCGTCATATCGGCAGAGGGCGGGGTATCGTGAGCGGTCATGGTGGTTCCTTGTCGTTATTTGCGTTATTTGGTTGGCCAGTGAGACAAACAATCTGCATTTTAGCATGACAGTGCCAAAGAGTAGACAAGGCCAATAACTGAAATGGTACACGATGCGTTACTATTCGGTAGAATGGGCAGTTATAATTTGCCTATGGTAGGTCAGCTTTAGAACTGACAATACACAAGACTACTTAAGCGATAGCGTTTTGCTGCTGATATTTGCTATGCTATTGCTCATAGTAGGCCAGTAGTAACTGGCCTGCGATTTGTCCCGGTTTTATTTATCATTGTTTTTTATTGTTTGTGTGCATCAAAATTATAGAGGTTTTTATATGTCGCCATCCCCGAACACCAATAACAAGGCGTCTGTGTTAAAGTGGCTTCCTTGGATCTTATTGCTGCTAGTATTGGCAGCGTTTACCTGGTTGTTCATGAGTATGAAAACGACGTCAGAGGCGACGTGGGAGCCACCGAGGACGTCACCTGCTGAGCAGCAAGCATCGGCTCCTGTCGCTGACACGCCTGCACCGATCTCCTCTTATCATAATGCCGTCGCCCGCGCGTCACAGTCGGTCGTCAATATCTATACCACGCAGACCATGGCCGAGCATCCATACATGAATGACCCTGTCTTGCGCCGTTTTTTTGAGTTTCACGGCGGGCCATCGCAGGATCAAGGCTCTACCAACTTAGGCTCTGGGGTGATTGTCTCAGAAGACGGCTATATCGTGACCAACGCCCATGTCATCGAAAAAGCCGATGAAATCACCGTCGCGTTTAATGACGGGCGTAAGAGCCGCGCCAAGATCATCGGTACCGATCCTGATAGTGATTTGGCGGTGATCAAAGTCGATATGACCGGACTGACGCCGCTTGGTTTCCGCGAGGATCCTATCCGCGTCGGCGATTTGGCCTTGGCCATTGGCAACCCGTTCGGTGTCGGCCAAACGGTAACGCAAGGGATCATCTCCGCCACTGGGCGTACTGGTCTTGGGGTCAATAAGTTTGAAGACTTTATTCAGACCGATGCGGCGATCAACCCTGGTAACTCAGGCGGCGCGCTCGTCGATGCGCATGGCGAGCTGGTCGGTATTAACACCGTGATATTTTCCCGCTCTGGCGGCTCGATGGGCATCGGCTTTGCTATTCCGACTGCCCTTGTCGAGCAGGTGATGAATGCCTTAATCAAAGATGGTAAGGTCAGTCGTGGCTGGCTGGGTATCGAGATTCAGTCACAGCTTCGTGATCCTACGCAGCTTGAGACCTCGACCGGTGTAGAAGTATTAAACGTCATCGACCAAAGTCCTGCGGCCAAAAGTGGCCTACGAGTGGGCGATATTATCTTGACCATCGACGGGGTCGAGATGACCGATGCCAATACCTTGATTCAGTATGTGGCCCGTAAGCCGCCCAATACTGAGCTCAATGCCCAGATACTACGCCAAGGCAAAAACGCGCAGGTAAAAATCGTATTAGAGGAGCGTCCGGTACAAGAACCAACCCCGCGTCCCGTCATCATTCATGACGAAACGCTTGGCGGTTCCGGTCAGCCATACTTACCAGATGAAGAGGTACCGATGATGTCAGAGGCAGAGCGTGATCGTATGCGTGAGGAGCTACTTAAGCTGTTTGAGTAGGGTATAGAGGTCGGTAACTGCCACAAAAAAGCGCGCTGCCTTTTGAGGTAGCGCGCTTTTTTGTGGCTTCTGGTTTTAAAGTGAGCCGTCTTTATTTAATCACGGGCTCATGGTTGATATGAATGACCCCTTGCACACGACAGCAGCAAGGTAGGATCTCATCCTCATCTATCATCGCCAGCGGCTCAAATGGATAGTCGACGCTGTGTGAGCTTGAGATACGCTTGACGCGGCAGCTACCGCAGTAGCCTTCGCGGCACTGATAGTTGATATCGTGCCCAGTACGCAGTAAGCCGTCTAGCAAGGTCTCGCTATCATGCAAATAAAAGCGCTGTTTGCTGGTCACTACCCACGTCATTGCCCAAGCTCCTGATGGTCATTTTTATTGGTGTTTTTTGCCTTGATGATAGCGCGCCTGTATGACAGCGATATGTCATCGACGCGCTAATAACATCTAAAAATTACAGCTCAAAGTCATCAAAGTCGCTGTCTGATAGATCAGAGTCGATCTGACCGACCAAGTATGAGCTAATCTCTGTCTCTTGCGGTGCCACTTGTACGTTGTCAGACGACAGCCACGTATTAATCCATGGTATAGGGTTGGATTTTGAATTTGGGAACGCCGCTGGCAAGCCGACCGCTTCCATGCGCAGGTTGGTGATGTATTCGATATACTGACAAAGAATGTCTTTGTTTAGACCGATCATCGAGCCATCTTTAAACAGATAACCTGCCCATTGTTTTTCTTGCTCGGCAGCCTTGCGGAATATCTCGATACTTTCATCAAAACACTCTGCAGCAATCTCGACCATCTCAGGATCATCTTTACCATTACGCATCAGATTGATCATGTGCTGAGTACCCGTCAAATGCAGCGCCTCATCACGCGCGATCAGTTTGATGATTTTGGCGTTGCCTTCCATCAATTTTCGCTCAGCAAAGGCAAACGAGCAGGCAAATGACACATAAAAACGAATGGCTTCTAGGACGTTGACCGCCATGATGCACAGATACATCTGTTTTTTGAGTGACTTTAGATCGACGGTGATCTGCTCGCCATTGATATTGTGCGTACCGGCACCGTATAGGCTATACAGCTGCGAGCTGCGGTACAGCTCATCATAGTAGCCTGCGATGTCAGAGGCGCGCTCTAGGATATGCTCGTTTTGCATGATGTCATCAAAGATAACGCCAGGGTCATTGACGATATTGCGGATGATATGGGTATAGCTGCGCGAGTGAATGGTCTCGGAAAATGACCACGTCTCGATCCAAGTCTCCAGCTCAGGGATAGACACCAGCGGGAGTAGCACCACGTTCGGGCTGCGGCCTTGGATAGAGTCGAGTAGGGTCTGATACTTGAGGTTGCTCAAAAATATATGCTGCTCGTGCGAGGAGAGGTTGCTAAAGTCGATACGGTCGCGTGACACATCGACTTCCTCTGGACGCCAAAAAAACGACAGTTGTTTTTCGATCAATTGCTCAAAGATTGGGTGCTTTTGCTGGTCATAACGCGCCACGTTGACTGGCTGACCAAAAAACATCGGCTCTGTCAGCGCATTGTTTGGCGTTTGAGAAAAAATCGAGTACGTCATTGTTCTACCTTTATCATTAATACGGTTGTTGGTTTATATGAAGTTGATGGTTTTATAAGTTTTCTAGCGATATTTGTTCTGGGGTTTGTCCGTCATTCATATAGGCTTTGAGTATCTCGCTTAGCTCTGCATCGTCTAGGGCGTCTAGCTCGTCGATTGCGCTTTTGCGTCGGGTACTTATGCCGTCGTCATCGGTGCTTTTGGGCGGTTTTTGCTCAGCCTTTTTATTGGCTCTTTTGGTGGATTTTTTAGGCGTTTTGGTGTCGATTGTGCCGGCGTGCCCGCTTAGCTGCTGTCGTACTTCTGCGATGTCGACGTCTATTTGTACGATATGCGAGCTACCATCGTTTAGGTCAGAAAACACGTTTGGGATAAAAAGCCCACCGTCTTTGATGATTGCGGTATATTGCACGTCTATGACCTCCGTCATTTTTATTCTTTATGTGTTGCGATTATAGCGGTAAAGTTAAAGGGTTTTTTTGATTGTACTTAAGCTATGGCTGGCGTACTGCAAGGTTTTCATACACCTTATTGTTTTCTCTTTTGCCGACAGCCAGCACATAGACCACCACAACGTCATCTTTGACGCTATATACCAAACGATAGCCTACAGTACGCAATTTGATTTTATAGGTATCTGGATGCCCTGAGAGTTTTGACGCAGGTACTCGTGGGCTTGATAATCGCTGCTGCAGCTTTTTTTTGAACTGCTGCTGAATACTGGGCGCTAGCTTTTTCCATTCTTTTAATGCTAAAGGATGAAACTCAAGACTATAAGTCATCCAATGTAACCTTTATCGGTGTCTGCCCGTCATTCATGCGAGCATTAGCGGTTTGGCTAAGTGCCATATCGTCCATTGCTTCCATCATACGCTCGTACATGTCTGTGGAAACTAAGTAAGCCACGGGTTTATTGTGGTTTAAAATAGCCACAGATTCACCATCCGACTGTTTAATGAGTGCTGAAGGGTTGGTCTTAAGCTCTGAGATACTGGCTGTTTGTGTCGCAAATATCGGTTGCATGATTTATTCTCCGTTAAAATTACGCTCTAAATATAGGGCTAATTTTAGCACGAAAATTCGGTCTTACTTGTTACTGTGTTAAATTAAATATTTTAGTAGCCAATCCCGCCTACCGCTTGTATCTGCTTAGCCGCTGGCGTGCAGTCTATCGTGTCTGACCGCATTCCTGTTGTCTGGATACTGCTATAGTCGGGGCTAAAAAGCTTCTTTGAAGCAAAGTTAGTCAATTCTTTTAAAAATATTTAAAGTTCTTTGTCGATCTCTTCACCAATGACATCAAGATAAGCTTGCAAATCAATAGCTGGAATAGTTCCTATAGCTTGCTGAAGATATTGAGTTAATTGCATAAAAAAAGTAATTAAAGAGTTTTCAGGTCGACTAAAATGTAATTCTTTGAACTCTCTTTTTTCATAGTACTCATTTATTCTTTTAATAAAATCAAGTTCTTCAGTGTTTTCTTCACCATTATAATCAACAAAGAAGCTGCCATAATCAACAACGCAACCTAAATCGATACCTTGAAGATTTTCTAAACTTTTAATATGCTTCTCGATGGTTTTATTATTACGATTATCATAGGTATTAGTAGTAGCTAGAATACCGCCTAGAATTTTAGTTAGTGGTCTAGCAGGAAAAGTTCTTCCCGAATTAATCATTGATGTAGAGGTACGAGTCAAGCGTCGAACACTTTCAATCTTTTCGCCTGCGTAAGTTATATAGTTCCCTGAACCTTTAATACTTCCTCTGATGTCTGGTTTAACTTCAAAAACTGCATAAACACCTTCGGCAGGAACATAATGGAAACCATTTTGTGTAAAGATGAATGGAGTAAAGTAATTATCATAAATAACAACATCAATCTGATGGCTTGTATTGCCTTCATGGTCTATGACAATTGCTTTATCTATACTATAACGATTAGGTAAGTAACTTCTCAACCATTCAATCCATGCATTCTCTAACGAATCACCTTTTGAACCAGAATGCTGTATAAAATCTCTATTAGTGCTTAGTTGAGCAGACATCTGTTTCTGCATACTGGCAAATAATTCTGGTAATGGGATGTTATTCATACAATTCCAACCTTCCATTATTTAATATAAAAAAATTAAAATTCTTCAAGCTATCGCTAGTAATACTCAAAATAAGTAAGATAGGGTTGTCAATTTTCACGTTTTTCTCATGAGCAATACTAATCATTGCACTTAAATCTGTTGAGCTATACCATGCTTCACCATCTGGATGAGTATGCCACTCACCAACATAGTACAGTCCCTTGTTTATAAATAATTTTTCAAACTCGGATTTCAGATAGTTAGACTCTCTAGTAAACTCAATTCGACTACTCTTAAAAATCTCTGCTGTGATTGATTGTTCAATATATAAGGTTTTAAAATCATCAGAATATTTACCAATTAAAAAACCACCATACTCTTTAGGGTAGTGTCCATAGCTTGACTGATAAATACTTTTTAACAAGCTATCTTCGACTACTAATTTTAAATTCTTGTAGTGTTTGGTAATAGTCAAAACTTACTCACTTTCAAAGACTCATAATTATTATCTTGATTAATTACAAAGCTATTCAGCTGTTCGTTACTAACCATGATATTGATATGTTTTAGAGCAAATTGTACAAGGGTAGAGATGTCATTATAAGAAGCTTTAAAAGTTGGACTCCAACAACCTATAGGATTGTATAAATCTTCAACGTCATTTTTTAAAATATTATCAAACTGATGTCTAACGAATTTATAAGTATTTGGTGATACGCCACAAACTAGTGATTCAGCATGATTAGTGATAGACAAATTAATAATATCAGCTGTGACATTGAGATTATCCAAAATATACATCAAGTCATCGTCAGTGGAACAATCAAAAATGTAATCATAATTTGAGAATATAGTTTCAATACCAGCTGTAAGCTCTCTAGCGTACGCTTCAATCTTGATATATTGAGTTAAAGAGTCTTGAATGATATCTACATCAATAAAAGGTGATATGTTATAAAGTAGAGAGCGTAGCTCATCTACCTTATTGGCATAAGAATATATAAACTCATATTCTGAACGACAAACATTCTCAGGTTTTTTGATATCATAATCAGCTAATGATATGTATCTACAGCCACATCTTGTTAGAGTTTTAGCAACATTACTTCCTACCGCACCTACACCAATAATTAATATTTTTGAATTAGTTAACCTCTCATTAAATGAGCCACGACCAAAAAAATATGAGTAAGATGAATTATTGGTTATTGCCCATGTAATATTCTTGTTTCTTAGTTTATAAATAGGCTTACCATTTATATCAGTTGATCCTTCAAAGATATTTTCATTAATGTTAATCAAAGCTACTTGCCAATGTATAGTTCTATCTTTTGTATGAAAACCTATAAATAAAGGTATTGGTAATTTGGGATTATATTTGCTTCTTACACTAATCACATATCTAGAAAGATACTTTAGAAAATCTTGGCTAATTAGATTTACGAAATTTTTCCAGTTATCAAAAGAAAATCGCTGATTAACAGCTGGAGAATCTTCAATAAAGACATACAGTCCTTGCTCACTCTGATTAGCACTCATGTAGTGAAAATTCCAATCACAATTTTTGACCGTAAAACTTGAATGGTCAATAAAACTTTGAGCTAAATAATTATTTATGCGATTTTGATAGTATGGAGAGCTAATTAATGGCTTGAGAGAAACCGTCCCAAACTCTCCCTTTTTGAAGCTTTCTTTTACATCCGTAAACTGATAAGAGTAATGGCTACCTTCGAAAGCATCGTTATTGACGATTAGATGCTCATAATGACTATCTTTTTCCTCTTCTACTATATATTTAGTAATCCAGCTTTTAATCGCATCGAAATCCTGTATTAACTTCTGTCTGAAATCAATACAATGTTGGTTATGGAAACATACTGAGCCATCACTCATTACATGACTATATTTAATTAGATTAATATTTTTGAAAATTATTGTCTCAGAACCACTAAACTTAAATGGATATTGAGAATGGATTGTTACTTCAAAAGATATTTCCTCATCGAGACCTTCGAGATTAAAAGCTATGCTAAAACTTACAAAATCTTTGTTGAATTTAAGACCTTGTAAGTTTGAGATATAGCTTATGCTACTGATAGTATTGAGTAGTTCTTCTTGAGAAAATCTCATATCTAACCAAAACGCTGTTTAGATGAAGGAGTAGAAACTGGAGTAGCTCCAGCAACACCATAGCTCAAACCATTATTACTAGCTTCTTCAGAAAATTCTTTATTTTTCTCAAAATAGTATTCAATTTGTTTTTCGTTGTTCTCAATATTGGTTAGCATCCATTCAAAATCACTTTTTAATGATATTTTTTGATATGAATCTAGTGTACTCATTAAATCATTGTTACTATTACCTGGGTCAAGCAGTTTAAATGTAGAGTTTTCAATATTATTTACAATATATTGGAGTACAGTCTTAAATTGCTCCCATAAATTACCTGTAGGTGAGGTAACGTCATAAGCTTTGATAACTAAAAGTTCAAAGAAAAATGACTTATATTTTTTAGAGTGCTGAAACTTCCAAATCTTTAGTAATCTAATAATTTTTCGTTCATTTTCTTTGCCGCTTATATGATCAATCTGATTTTTAATATTTGTTTTTAGATATCCAGTTTCCGATGGATCTAAAGAGTTAATATGAAGGTTTAAATTTCTTGTCTCAGTATAGCCGTTCACTCGTGTTTCTCGAGCAGGTACAATATCTATATCAATACCATCTTCTTCAAAAGCTAACCCAATAGAAACACCTTGCTTTCGAACGGTAGTTCTATCATTAAACCTATCATTCAACTTATCATAAATATCATTAAACATATCTTCTAATGTGCTGAAGCTTTTATATTTAAAAGGTACAACTGCATCTAAGTCAAATTTTGTATTAACAGCAGTATGTTTACTATAAGACCCTGAATCAAAAGGACTATAAATTTTGTTACCATATTCGCTACACAAGAAATCCTTAATTTCATTGCGTCTATCTTTGTACTTATCGAAAACATCTTTTATGTGCTTCATTTTATGTGTTTCAAGCACCTCTTGTAGATAGTTACTTCTATAATCAGCCATTAGCTTAGTCCTTTAAATAATGTTTATAAATCCATCTGAATAAAATAATACTGGATAGCGGGATTTAACTAAAAAGCCAAATCCGCCATACTTTAGAAATTCTCTTTAAAGAACTTCTCTTTCAAACTTAAATTTTACAAGCTCCACCAGCACAATCATCTTCCATATCCGCTTGCGCGTCGTTGGCACCATCACGAGTGTTATGATAGTACAACGTCTTCACGCCAAGCTTATACGCGTTGAGCAAATCCTTAAGCAATATCTTCATCGGTACACGGCCACCTTCATAACGCACCGGATCGTAGTTAGTATTGGCAGAGATACTTTGATCGACGAACTTTTGCATGATAGCGACCAGCTTGATATAGCCATCATTGTTTGGCATTTGCCATAGTAGCTCGTACTGACCTTTTAGCTTGTTAATCTCAGGTACCACTTGCTTGAGGATACCGTCTTTTGAGGCTTTGATAGACACCAGACCACGTGGTGGCTCAATACCATTGGTGGCATTGGCGATCTGACTTGAGGTCTCAGACGGCATCAAGGCGGTTAGGGTCGAGTTGCGCAGGCCATGCTCGGTGATCTCTTGACGCAAGCTTTCCCAATCGAGATGTAGCGGCTCTTGGCAGATGTTATCCAAGTCTTTTTTATAGGTATCAATCGGCAAGATACCTTGCGAGTACGTGGTCTCGTTAAAGGCAGGGCAGGCGCCTTGCTCTTTGGCAAGTTTGTTTGAGGCTTTCAAGAGATAGTACTGTAGTGCTTCAAAGGTCTGATGTGTCAGACCTAATGCTGAGTCATCTGAGTAGCGCACGCCATTTTTGGCCAAGTAGTACGCATAGTTGATCACGCCCACACCTAAGGTACGGCGACGCATACTGCCGTTTTCAGCGGCTTTGACTGGATAGTCTTGATAGTCGAGTAGGGCATCAAGGGCACGGACGATCAGCTCTGCTGGCTCTTCGATGTCGCTGACGCTCTCGACTTTACCTAGATTAACCGCTGATAGGGTACATAGGGCGATCTCGCCAGTCTCGTCATTGATGTTATCAAGTGGTTTGGTCGGTAGCGCGATTTCCATACAGAGGTTTGACTGGCGAATCGGTGCGACGGTCGCGTCAAACGGGCTATGGGTGTTGCAATGATCGACGTTTTGGATGTAGATACGGCCGGTGCTGGCGCGCTCTTGCATCATCAGGCTGAACAGATCTGCCGCTGGGATCTGGCGGCTACGAATGTTTGGGTCTTGCTCATACTGGGTGTATAGCGCTTCAAATTTGTCCTGATCTTCAAAAAACG
>Ga0208300_100248_pt1 | contig 48736 bp, 43 predicted proteins | sample 23_taG_FD_184096 | JGI IMG/M metagenome (GOLD analysis project Ga0208300, IMG submission 184096) | Marine viral communities from Cariaco Basin, Caribbean Sea - 23_WHOI_OMZ (SPAdes) (version 2) | ecosystem: Environmental > Aquatic > Marine > Oceanic | place: Caribbean Sea: Cariaco Basin...
CAGGGCCTGATATCGATACTGGATACGGTAAGATGGCTCAAACGTTGTTCATGAACCGCCGTGGTACGGAACCGTATGCCCGGTGGTGTGAGAGGACGGGGGAGGTGACTCCCCTTCCTACTCGATTGGCCCATCGATAGTTTTTTCAAATGATAATGATTGTTGTTTTGATGCTATCAGAGCCGAACGTGCTGTTATTTTGCACAAATTGATAACGATTTTGCTCTAGGGCTTCACATCAAATTTATACAGGACTAAAATGGTACCCATTAACGGGTAAGCCAACTGTAACTGCGAATAGGAGTCAACATGCTCAAGCTTTCTCGGCTGACAGACTATGCCGCTGTCGTGATGGCGCAAATTGCTCGCCATCCACAGGCGTCGCATGCGGCGGCTGATTTAGCAGATGCAGTACAGTTACCTCATCCAACGGTTAGTAAGACGCTCAAGATGTTGGTGAAAGCCGGTCTTCTGGAGTCACAGCGCGGTGTCCAGGGTGGTTATCGACTGGCGCGACCAGCGTCGCATATTACCGCTGCCGATATTATTGCTGCAATTGAAGGGCCGGTGGCAATGACCGAGTGTAGCCTGGCGGAGGGTGAGTGCGATCTGGCTGCTACCTGCGGTGTCGCTGATAACTGGCAGCGAGTCTCACTGGCGATTCGTACGTTACTGGAAAGCGTTACGCTGGCGCACCTAGCCGATACGACGCCAATCAAGCTACCCGTACAGTTACCGATTCAAAGCATTAGCCTGGCATCTGCTTAGGCAGTGCAACATAGACTAACCCTATTGACGGCGAGCTAGGCTCGCCACCCAACTGCCCGGAGGGTATCACCATGGCAAGCGAAGAAATGGAACAGTTGGTTCGTCGCGAATACAAAGATGGTTTTATAACCGATATTGAAAGCGACACCCTGCCACCTGGCCTTGATGAAAACACCATTGCCTTTATCTCTAATAAGAAAGGCGAGCCGGAATGGATGCTGGAGTGGCGCCTAGATGCTTATCGTCAGTGGTTGAAAATGAAAGAGCCGTCCTGGGCGCATCTTGATTATCCGCCCATTGACTATCAATCGATCTCTTATTTCAGTGCGCCCAAGCGCCCTGAAGATCGCCCTCAGAGCCTGGATGAAGTTGATCCTAAGCTTCTCGAAACATATGAAAAGCTTGGTATTCCTTTGCATGAGCGTGCAGCGCTTGCTGGCGTGGCCGTCGATGCTGTATTTGACTCTGTTTCCGTGGCAACCACGTTTAAAAAACAGCTCGGCGAGGCGGGCGTTATTTTCTGCTCGATTTCTGAAGCTATTCGCGATTACCCAGATCTTATCAAACAGTATCTCGGTACGGTCGTTCCGGTAGCTGATAACTATTTTGCCGCACTGAACTCGGCTGTATTTACCGATGGGTCGTTTGTGTTTGTCCCTGAAGGCGTAACGTGCCCTATGGAACTGTCGACCTACTTCCGGATCAACGCGGCCAATACCGGCCAGTTCGAGCGCACCCTGATTATCTGCGAGAGCCGTGCTCAGGTGTCTTACTTGGAAGGCTGTACGGCGCCAATGCGCGATGAAAACCAGCTTCACGCAGCAGTCGTAGAGCTCGTTGCGCTGGATGATGCCTACATTAAGTATTCCACCGTTCAGAACTGGTATCCCGGTGATGAAGACGGTAAAGGCGGAATTTATAACTTCGTTACCAAACGTGGTGATTGTCGCGGTGAACGTTCGCGCATCAGTTGGACACAGGTCGAAACTGGTTCAGCGATCACCTGGAAATATCCTTCTTGTGTTTTGCGCGGCAAAGACAGTATCGGTGAGTTCTACTCTGTGGCGGTGACTAACGGCCGTCAGCAAGCGGATACTGGCACCAAAATGATTCATATTGGCGAAGGCACCCGCTCCTATATCGTTGCCAAAGGTATTTCGGCAGGTAAGAGCGATCAATCTTATCGTGGCTTAGTCAAAATTGGTCCTCGTGCCAAAGGGGCACGTAATTTCACTCAGTGTGATTCGTTGTTAATTGGCGATAAGTGTGGTGCGCACACATTCCCTTACCAAGAAATTGGTAATAGTACAGCGACGATTGAGCACGAAGCCACCACGTCTAAGATTGGCGAAGATCAGCTGTTCTACTGCCAAAGCCGTGGAATTTCTGAAGAAGATGCGGTCAGCATGATTGTTAACGGCTTCTGTAAAGACGTTTTCCAAGAGCTGCCGATGGAGTTCGCGGTAGAAGCCGAAGCGCTTCTAAGTGTGACGCTTGAAGGTGCAGTGGGTTAACCACTTCGGCTCCGACTTATTTTACCGGAGACGCGCAAGCGTCCCGCAAGAATTTAAAAGGTTATGACTATGTTGCAAGTTAAAGATTTACACGTCACCGTCGACGGCAAAGAAATTTTGAAAGGTTTAACGCTCACCATCAATGCCGGTGAAGTGCATGCCATTATGGGCCCGAACGGCGCGGGTAAATCCACCTTGTCGGCAGTTATTGCCGGTAAAGACGGCTACGAAGTGACCCAGGGTAGCATTACCTTTGAGGGGGAAGACGTGCTGGAAATGGAAATTGAAGAGCGTGCTCAAGCGGGCTTGCTATTAGGTTTCCAATACCCAGTGGAAATTCCAGGAGTGAAAAATATCTATCTGCTTAAGTCGGCGCTTAATGCACAGCGTGCAGCACGTGGTGAAGCAGAAATGCCCGCTCCTGAGTTTATGAAGCTCGTCAAAGAGAAGCTGGGCTTTATGAAGATGGATGCCAGTTTCCTACAGCGTGCCGTCAATGAAGGTTTCTCTGGCGGTGAGAAAAAGCGCAACGAAATTCTTCAGATGCTGGTGCTTCAGCCAAAGCTTGCCATGCTTGATGAAATTGACTCTGGTCTCGATATTGACGCGATGAAAGTCGTTGCCGATGGCGTTAACAGTCTGCGGGCTGAAGAACGCGCTATTTTGCTGGTCACTCACTATCAGCGTCTGCTTGACTATATCGTACCGGATAAAGTGCATGTGTTAGTCGACGGTCGTATTGTGAAGAGCGGCGACGCTGAGCTTGCTAAAGAGCTGGAAGCCAACGGCTATGAAGGCATTGAGGAGTCTGTGGCATGAGCGATACGCAAACGTTTTTGGACACGCTGAAAGCGCGTAGCCAACAGCGCGGAGTTGAGCCAACCTGGATCGCGGCTCGCCGCCAAGCGGGAGCTGCCCGCTTTGAAGCCATGGGATTTCCTACTCGCCGCGATGAAGAGTGGAAATATACTGACGTTCGCACGATAGCCCAGGGTAACTTTGCGCTGGCTGAGACTGCAGATTTTTCCCAGGCACAAGCAGCTGCGCTTACCTTGCCGTTGGATGCGTACCGACTGACCTTTGTGGATGGCATTTTCTCAGCCGCGCTGTCGGACTTAGAAGCACTGCCGAGTAGCGTTCAGGTAATGCCGCTCTCTAAGGCTCTGGCTGATAACCATGAAGCCGTGGGTGGGCCGCTGGGTCGCTTAACGGGAGTAGATTTCTCTCCGTTCGCAGCGTTGAACACCGCGTTTATGGAAGAGGGTGCGGTGGTGCGCATTGCGCCGGGTACCGTGGTGGAAAAGCCCATCTTGCTGCAATTTTTGTCCCGTGCGGGCGCGCCAGTAATGAGCCATCCGCGCATTTTGGTCGAGGCAGCAGGGCGCAGTGAAGCAACGTTAATTGAGCACTATATCGGTGAAGCCGAAGCCGCTAACTTTACTAACGTGGTTGCTGAGCTGATGCTTGATCGCGGCGCCATTTTGAATCACTACAAATTGCAAGAAGCGCCCTTGGGTGATCTGCATGTTGCCAGTATTCATGTTGAACAGGGCCGAGACAGCCGCTACAGCTCCTACAATCTGAATTTGGGCGGTGCGCTAGTACGCAACGACCTGATTAGTGATTTAAACGGCCAAGGAGCGGAAACCAACTTCTATGGTCTGTTCTTTGGTCAAGGCCGCCAGCACGTGGATAACCACACTAAGGTTAATCACAATGCGCCGCTGACGTTCTCGAACGAGAACTACAAAGGCATTTTGGATGACCGCGCCCACGGCGTGTTTAACGGTAAAGTGTACGTCAAGCGCGATAGCCAGAAGATCGAAGGTTTCCAAAGCAACCAAAACTTATTGCTTTCCGATCGCGCGCAGATTGATGCCAAGCCTGAGCTTGAAATTTATGCTGATGACGTGAAGTGCTCTCATGGCACTACCACGGGGCAGTTGGATGAAGACGCGATCTACGCGTTGCGTACCCGCGGTATCGACAAAGCGACAGCGCGAGGTTTGTTAACGCTTGCATTTGCTGGCGAGGTGCTTGAGCAGGTCGCGCTAGATGTGATTGCTGAACGAGTAGAGTTAGCGGTAGCAGGCAAGCTGCCGGAGCGCTTTAACCTTGCTGGATTGGTAGAAGCAGCGGCTGCGCTCAACGACTAACGCACTCAACGACTAGCCAAGGAGTCATCGATGCCCCATAGCGTGATTGAGAAACCTACCGTGATTGCCCCTGCAGCATTTGATGTTGAGGCGCTGCGCAACGATTTCCCGATACTAAACCGGGAAGTACATGGCAAGCCGTTGGTATACCTAGATAATGCCGCGACAAGTCAAACGCCCCAGCAGGTCATTGACGTATTTAGCGACTATTACTCGCGCTATAACGCCAATATCCACCGGGGGCTGCACACCTTGTCAGATGAGGCGACAGCAGCGTTTGAAGCCACACGGCATCGTGTTAAGGCGTTTCTCAATGCAGAAGATGCGCGCCAGATTATCTTTACTCGGGGCACGACTGAAGCACTCAATCTAGTGGTGCAAAGTTGGGGACGCTCCCAGCTTGCTGCGGGTGATGAAGTGCTAATTTCAATGCTGGAGCACCACTCCAATATTGTTCCTTGGCAGCTATTGGCGGCTGAAATCGGCTTTACCATTAAGGTCATTCCCGTTGAGGCGAATGGGGCGCTAGATATGGCAGCGTACCGCGCGCTGCTCAATGAGCGCACTAAACTAGTGGCCGTCAATCATGTCTCTAATGCGTTGGGTACCATTAATCCAGTAAAAGAGATGGCCACGCTTGCTCATCAGCACGGTGCGCTTATTCTGGTGGATGGTGCTCAGGCTACGCCGCACCAGCAGGTTGATGTTCAGGATATTGATGCTGATTTCTATGCGTTTTCTGGGCATAAGATTTATGGTCCTACTGGGGTTGGCGTGCTGTACGGTAAACAAGCCTTGTTAGCGGCAATGCCTCCTTGGCAGGGTGGTGGCGAGATGATTAAAACAGTCTCTTTTGACGCCGGCACCACCTTTGCAGAACTCCCACATAAGTTCGAGGCTGGCACCCCCGCCATTGCGGAGGTGATTGCCTTGGGACGCGCTATTGAGTGGTTAGAAGGCGTGGGTGTGGAGGCGATTGGCGCTTGGGAGACCGTACTGCTGGAACATGCTACTGCAGCGGTAAATCAAATAGATGGTTTGCGCATTCTTGGCACTGCGCCGCATAAAGCTGGCGTGCTGTCGTTCGTGGTCGAAGGCGCCCACTCCCAAGACATTGGGCTGTTGATTGATCAGCTAGGCGTCGCTATTCGTACTGGGCATCACTGCGCGCAACCATTACTACATCACTTTGGCGTAGATGCCACGTGTCGTGCATCATTTGCGGCGTATAATACGCTTCAAGAGATAGATACGTTTGTTGCAGCGCTAAAGCGTGTGATTGGAATGGTGCGTTAAAGGCCGTCATTTAAGGACCGTTATGGATATTGAGCAAGTGGCCAGCCTTGAACGTGGTCAAAAACTGCCGCTTCAGCGAGATGTTGACGCTATTGCCATTCCGTTTGGCAAAACGGAGACACTGGCTGAGGACAGTGTCGTCAGCGTGATGCAAGCGAAGGGCAGCTCGGTAAGTGTTGGTTTTGAAGGACGGCTTTATCTGATTGAAGGGCGTAATTTGGATGCGTTAGGGCTTGAGCCATTGCCGCGTCCAACACTGCCTGAAAGCGCCAGTGATGAAGAAATTGAACAGTTTGTCTGGGAGCAGCTGCGCACCTGCTTTGATCCCGAAATACCGGTTAATATTGTTGATCTAGGATTGGTCTATGGCTGTCGTCTTGAGCGTTTGATCAGTGGCGAGCGGATGGTCACTATTCGTATGACGCTTACTGCACCAGGCTGTGGAATGGGCGATGTCATTGCGGCGGACGCACGCAATAAAATCCTAGGCGCACCTCAGATTAACAAGGTACATACTGAAATTGTCTTCAGCCCGCCCTGGAGTCGTGACATGATGAGCGATGAAGCCAAGCTTGAGCTCGGCATGTTTTAACCCCTGGTGGGGAGCTGGATGCACAGCCTGCTATCGCGGTACATAAAACGTTTTTTGATGTCGCTAGGAGCACTTATGCTGCTGGCGACATTGCTGTTTATAGTTGGTAATTTTTGGGTGGTTGCCAGCACGGCACGCTATATAGATGACAGCTTGGCGGAGTGTCGCTCAACCGATGTGGCGATCGTGTTCGGTACCTCTAATTGGACACGCAGCGGCTTTCGCAATCCTCATTTTAGCGCTCGTATGCGAACCTCTGCGCGCCTGATTGCCGATCAGCGGGTAAGTCATTTACTGATCTCTGGGGATAATCGCACCCAAGCCTATAACGAGCCTCGCGCCATGTGGCGTGATCTTTATCGTCGCGGTGTGCCAGCAGACCAGCTCACCATGGATTTTGCTGGGTTCAGTACCTACGACACGCTTGCGCGAGCTAGAGATGTCTTTCAGTTAGATCAGGCACTGTTGGTTACCCAGAGTTGGCATCTTCCCCGGGCGGTTTTTATTGGGCGCGCATTAGGAATGGATGTTACTGGCTGTGTCGCGGAAGAAGAGTCTGTTGCCGGGGAGTGGCGGTTGAAAATTCGCGAATGGGTGGCGCGGGTCGCTACCTTAGGTGATCTATATATTTGGGGAAGAGAGCCTCACTTTCTAGGCTCTCCAGAACCTATCGAATTAAACGCCAGTAGCAACGTCGACGAAGTGTCTCGCCTTCCTGTTGGCCTTGATATTTACCACTACCTTGTGGGGTCGGCGAAGACATCACATGTGCAGGCGGTGAGTGGTCAATAGGTTAGCGATACGTTTTGCGCTTTTGTAAGTTATACAGTTCGCGTATTAACTTGCGGCAACCTTGCATGCACTCATCCACTACCGGCTCAATAGGATCGGGTAGGGGGTGGGTGAATAGCGTTGAAAGGGCCTGCATCAGTACACGCTCTTGTTCCAACAGCTCATTGATTAATACCTGACTATCGTTGCCCACAAAGCTTTTTAAACGACTCCATAGCCATAAAAAGTCATCACGCTCAACGTCAGCATCTCGAGGCAGCATTTTTAAGTGCGCACGGGCCAGTTCCTGAAGTTTACGCATCTGATTTAACCGCTCGGTATAGTGCGGCTTCAGTGCATCGCGCAGCGTGGGTCTCAGGCGTTCAATATTATCCTGGAAATAATCAATGCTATCGGCCAGCGCTTCCAGCACGCTGTCCATCGCCACTTGGCGATTGTCGAGAAACATGAGCGTCTACCTCCTTCGGTGACGCAGATTGTGGGGGTGGCAGCGCTAATTTGCCACCCCTAATACGGATTATTTTTGCATTCAGCCTTAGCCTTTAGGCTTGGGTGGCGTTTTACGCACTGGCATGGCATTTTTTTCGATGTGTTCGATGATCATGCTGGCGATATCTTTACCTGTTGCATTCTCAATACCCTGTAAGCCAGGTGATGAGTTGACCTCCATAATCACCGGTCCATGGTTAGAGCGCAATAGGTCAACACCTGCAACGCGTAGCCCCATCGCTTTTGCCGCGCGAATGGCCGTTGAGCGCTCTTCGGGGGTAATGCGGATGACGCTGGCGGTGCCCCCTCGGTGCAGGTTTGAACGGAATTCACCTTCGGCAGCCTGGCGCTTCATCGACGCAACCACTTTATCGCCAATCACCAGGCAGCGAATATCGGCACCGCGCGCCTCTTTAATGTACTCCTGCACCATGATGTTGGTTTTCATGCCCATAAACGCTTGAATAACCGACTCGGCTGCTTGGTTTGTTTCAGCAAGTACAACACCGATACCTTGCGTTCCTTCCAGCAGCTTGATGACCAGCGGAGCACCTTTAACCATGGTAATCAGGTCAGGAATGTCATCAGGCGAGTGGGCGAACCCCGTGATGGGAAGGCCCAACCCTTTTCTAGAGAGAAGCTGTAGCGAGCGCAGCTTATCCCGTGAACGAGTGATGGCAACTGAATCATTTATAACGTAGGTGCCCATCATTTCAAATTGACGCAGTACGGCGCAGCCGTAAAAGGTAACCGATGCCCCTATACGAGGAATGACGGCATCAAAGGGCTCGATTTCAGCGCCTTTATAATGAATCGACGGATGGTGGGAGGCGATGCTCATATAGCAGCGCAGCGTGTCTACCACGCGAGCGGTGTGCCCACGCTGTTCGGCGGCCTCAATAAGGCGGCGAGTAGAATATAGATTGCGATTGCGCGAAAGCAGGGCAATATGCATGCAGGGCTCCGGGGCCAAAAGATATGGCTAATAAGTTAGTTTAAGGCTCGCCGTGCAAAAATGCAGCACCAGGGGCGATAAGCAAGCGTCGCATAGCGCGGCGCCCAAGCAGCATGGGATGGCGCATATTGCTACGGTCGGTCAGGGTTAGTTCAACCGGAAAATGTAGTTCACCCAATTGCATCGGGGTGCGAATCACATAGCGCCACTCGCTGTGCCCATTAGAACTGGTAACGCGCCGCCGGTCGTGCAAGTGGAGTTGGTAACGGTGGGCAGGCGTTTGCGGGCCACCGCTATGGGTAATAAAACTTACCCACAGCTGCCCATCCTCGTCTTCATGAGTATCAATCTCTTCGGCATGCAAAGCTGAGGTGCGCGCGCCAGTATCGGCTTTGCAGCAAAGGTGAAGCCCTAGTTCAGGTAACGTCACCATTTCACGGCGGCCGATGACTGCTTTGGCCTGATAGGGTAATTCCTTCACGGCTTACTCCTGGCAAATGAAGGTTTGTCATCAATCAATGCGTCGTTCTAGCGTCTCATAAATAAATAGCTAGCTTCTAGCTTGGTTAATCAACGCACTTAGCCGTCGCTGAATCGCAGAGTCAGGCGGCGCGTCGCGCAGTGTCAGCATAACCAATAAGCGAAGCCTGGGTATCAGCGCAAGGTCACGTACGACGGCATTAAAGTTAGTGCGTTTGTCTTCTGCTAAACGCTGTAAAAGCAACGGTAAACGTTCAGCGTCTTCTAACAATAGCCAACCGCGCCCAGCGATGGCTGCGATAATATCTGGGCCGCAGGCAACGGGGTCAGTTAACAGGCTTGAGTACCATTGGCCGACATCTGCTGATGGAGTGCAGCCCACGGCGCGCACGCAGGCGCACAGGGTTTCTACGTCCCCATCAGTAGCTGCCTGCTCTCCACGTGCCCGTAATGCATCTACCAGCGGCTCTGCAAGTGGCCTATGCTCCAGACAATAGCACAGCGAGTGAGCGACATTAGCGGGCAGCTGGGGAAAGCGCAGCGCTAGCGCTTCTGATGTGGATAAATCGAGGCGTACCACATAATCAGCGATGCCTTGTAACCCTAGTGCTTGCCAGTCAATGGTCTGCTGACCACTTAGATAGGCCTCGACAGGCTCTAAGTGTTGGCTAGCAGCAAGTTTTAATGCATAAGTGGCCTGAGCATTAAGCATTGCTTGAAAAGTAATATCCGGCGAAAAAGCGAGCGGATTATCCTTCATTAGATGATCCACGTCTGCAGTTTCCGCTTGGCCTAGCGGTTTATTTTCTATCTGCACAGCATTTCGCCCAAGGGTCTCGAGCAAGCGATTAATAAAACCGTCTCGCTGGGCGGGGGAGAGCTTGCCTTGTTCGTCTAGCGGCAGCGCCAAAAACCAGATGGCTGGTTCAGGCATGTCACCCATACGAAATACTACGCCAAGGCGAGCCTGCTGCTGCCAGGGTTCTGGCCAGGCTATCTCGCCGTTTTCAAATGCTCGCAGCGTTTCTCGTGGGCACTCTGTTACTCGTCGTCCCATATGGTAGAGAGAGACGTCCGCGCCGCTACGGGTAAAAAACTCATCAAGTGTCTGGATTGGTTGCATGACATCCTTCCGCATTTCAAGCCTGCACTCTACCTTGCTGATGTGCCACTGTCAGCCGCAAACGCTGATTAATCCGTGCTTTATTATCAACGTGGTTAAAAATTGCACAACTTGGTGTAACCCGCATGAGAGTAACAGTAGCGACATCTTTCCATAGTTTATCCACAGCCTCTTGCAGGTTTTCTGTGAATCTGTGAATAAGGCACAAATTCCTGTCTGACGGTTGGCAACTTACTCACAGTGCTGGGATAATAAAGGTTCATAGATTCAAATGGAAAAGGTGCTTATGAGCGTCCATCAACAGCTTCAAACCGCGCTTCTTGAGCTTGAAGCCACTATGAAGGCCGCTAACTTATGGCGCATGCCAACGCCTGATATTTCGGCATTTAATAGCCAGCAACCCTTCTGTATCGATACGATGTCGCTGCCTCAGTGGATTCGATTTGTTTTTATCGCTCGACTAAATGCATTGATTGATGCTCAGGCTGCCATGCCTGCTAAGTGCGACGTAGCGCCGGCAGTGGCTGCCTATCTAATGCAGGAAAAAGTTCGTGCCAGCGACCAGCTACTGGTTGTTCGAGCTGTTGAAAAGATAGACAGGCTAGTCACTGAAAGCTAGGTCGCGCTAATACGAGGAGCTGAAGCCTAGGGTGATGAGGGGATCAGCAAAGACAATGCCCAGCACCTTAAGAGCGGTGCTGGGCATTTTCATGCGACTATGCAACTAGCACGGCGCAACTAGCACGGTGCAACTAGCACAGCTCTGTTTGCACCGCCGTAATAGTGTTAGAAGCGGTAACTTAAGCCTGCCATAACCACCAACGGATCAATCTCTACCGTGCCTGCCGCGGCGCCGTTAACAGTCGCGTCAGTATCGATGTCGATATACCACGCTGCTGCGTTAAGTGCCCAGTTCTCATCGATTAGCAAATCGATACCCACTTGAGCAGCGGCACCCCAGGAGTCGTCCAGCTCCAGTTCGCCTATGGCTAGCTCTTCGTCAGAGAAAAAGGTGTAGTTAATACCCGCGCCGACATAAGGCTGTACGCGCGCATCCGTTCCACCTAGTGGGTAGTACTGGAGCGTTAGAGTTGGCGGAAGGTGTTTGGTAGAGGCAAGATTATCCCCATTCAGAGCAATGTCATGCTCAAACGGTAGAGCTGCCAGTAGCTCGACGCCCATTTTGTCGTGGAAGCGGTAGCCCAGGGTAAATGCGAAATCGGTTTTGTCCTGAACATCAACTTCGAACGCGCCTCCGGCTAATGAACCGTTGTCGCTTTTGGGCTCTACTTTGGCAACTCCCACGCGAGTAAAGAAATCGCCAGCGCCGTAAGCTAAAACTTGGCCGCTTGCCATTAGTGTGGCTGCTGCAAGTCCAGTGGTAAGCAGTGTTGAAAGAGAGTTATGGCGCATAGCATCGCTCCTGACCATTAATGTGAGTCTTCGCAGTAGTGGTTAACGTGAACCGTTGTTCGGCGTGATCGCGAACCATGTACAAAGTGTATCGAGGAGAGGGGGGCAGGTTATTGACCTGGGGCAAAGAGTGGAACTCCGCCGCTAAATAATGGGGTTAAAAAGAGCCTATCAGAAGTGAAAAAGGCCTTCCCAGGGTATGGGAAGGCCTCGATAATCAGCTTAATTGTTTAATTAAGCTGAGCGTGTCATTGACGCTCGTCTAGCGGTCAATATGCTGATATTCACCCGCATCGGCAGTAATGCTGCTAACCACCAAGATGGCAATAAAGGCAGCGATGAAGCCTGGGATGATCTCGTACACGCCGGGGCCACCCATAAATTCTCCGTTCCAGCCTAATGCAATCCAAATCATGACGGTTGCAGCGCCCACTACCATACCGGCAATGGCGCCAGCTCCGTTCGTGCGAGACCACATCAGCGACAGAATGATCAGCGGGCCAAATGCTGCGCCAAAGCCAGCCCAGGCGTTACTGACGAGCCCAAGAACTTGGGAGTCCGGATTTGATGCAATTACAGCGGCTACCAAGCCAACCAGTACGACACAGATTCGGCCCACTGTTACGCACTCTTTATCGGTGGCTTCTTTTCTTAGGAACAGACGATAGAAGTCCTCGGTCAGTGAAGACGACGATACTAACAACTGGCTGGAAATGGTGCTCATAATCGCAGCTAGCAGTGCCGCATAGAGGAAGCCGGTGACCAGCGGGTGGAAGAGTAGATTCGCCAGAATGATGAAGATCGTTTCTGGGTCCTCGATATCCATGCCATTGCGAATTGCATAGGCCCGGCCAAATAGACCAAGCGAGACTGCGCCAATCAGGGAGATAAGCATCCAGCTCATGCCGATGTTGCGGGCAGTAGGCACATCTTTCAGCGTCCGGATGGCCATAAAGCGCACAATGATATGGGGTTGGCCAAAATAGCCAAGCCCCCAGGTGACCGCAGAGAGCCAGCCAATAAAGGTCAGCCCTGACGTCCAGGATAGCAGGGTGGGGTCAACTTCATTGAGCGTCTGTGATGCTTGGGAGAACCCGCCGCCGCCTTCGCCAAATAGCACCACTGCGGGCATGATTACTAGCGCCAGCATCATGATGCAGCCTTGCACGAAGTCGGTCATACTCACGGCCAGAAAGCCGCCAACAACAGTGTAGACAAGTACCACGCCAAGTGTAATAAGGATGCCGATCGCGTAGTCGCTCATGCCGCCGATGTTAAAAATACCGGCAAACGCGCTCTCAAACAGTTTGCCCCCAGCGACGAGGCCTGAGGCCGTGTAAACCGCGAAAAAGATGACGATGACGATAGCGGACACCGTACGCAGTGAAAGTGCACGTGTCGGAAACCGGTTGGCCAAAAAGGCTGGAATGGTAATCGCATTGCCGTAGTGAACGGTCTGTTCACGCAGTCGGGGGGCGACCAGGGTCCAGTTGAAGAACGCACCCACCAAAAGACCAATGCCGATCCAAGCTGATCCCAAGCCGGACACAAACATGGCGCCGGGCAACCCAAGTAGCAACCAGCCGCTCATGTCCGAAGCGCCAGCCGACAGCGCGGCTACTTGTGGACTGAGGCCACGTCCCCCCAGCATGTAATCTTCTGATGAAGATGTCGCTTTGCGCATGGCATAGATGCCGATGGCGATCATGAGCGCAAAGTAGGCAAAAAGACTAATCCAAACACCGATAGCCATGAAAGTTCTCCAATTTGTCAGGACGGAGCTAGCTCCGACAGGTTAGCGCGCTTGCCGTGCAGAACCGCTAGTAGCACGCATGTTTAACTCCGCTTCTTATTCGTGTAGCAAGGCGCTACCGCTTGGTCCTCGATATTTCTTGCTAGGGAAGCGCCTGTACTGGCGCCTCCCGGCAACACGAGGTTATTGTCGTCTAAGTTTAGTTGAGAAGGTTGACGCCGACAAAGCCAGCGAGCCTATTCGGCCGTTGCCAGCAAGCTGGCGTTACCCCCCGCTGCGGTCGTATCGATGCACAGATGACGTTCCACCACATAGCGATCGGGTGAAATGGTCTGAGTCTCGAGCGGCACAATGGCACCGTCGCGCTTAGCGAGTGCTATCCGCAGTTCATGCGTCCAATCACTTTTGCCAGCCGCGGCGACGGCGGCAATCCCTTGAACCTCGCTTAGTGTATCTGGCGTGATGCTACCGTCGAGTCCAATCACTGGTGCGCCAGCATCGACCAGCGGCTGGACGGCTTGCACTGCGCCTGGTGCGATCACGACTGCCGTACAGCCCGCGCCAAGCGCCTGTACTGCTTGGGCAGCGGCGATATCCAGCGTTGGTCCAAGGCAGAGCACCGCTCCTTTGGGGTACATCGCCAAGCGGTTGCTTTCCCCTGTTGGTCCTGGAAGCGTCTGCGGTGTCATATCGAGAGCCGCTGTCTCGTTCAGGGCCTTGCGGATTACGCCGCCTTTGCCGGAGAGTGCCTTGCGGAGTACTTCGATCCGATTAGGCCGTACCGCCCAGTTGCGTGCGTCTAGCCCATCTAAGGCCGATTGGAGGTCGCTGAGTGAGAGGGTCTTGCCCTCCGGAGCCTCGTGGTGCTCGGCGGTGGCAGTGCGGCGGAAGCGCGTGACATAGAGCGGGCCGCCAGCCTTGGGCCCGGTGCCTGAAAGGCCTTCGCCGCCGAATGGTTGGGAGCCGACAATGGCGCCGATTTGGTTGCGGTTAACATAAACGTTGCCGACATGGATGCGCTCGACGATTTGCTGCACACGATCATCGATGCGGGTATGTAGGCCAAAGGTCAATCCGTAGCCTTTGGCATTGATGTCGTCGACCACGTTATCGATGTCTCGCGCCTTAAAAGTCGCCACGTGTAGAACCGGGCCGAATATCTCGCGTTCGAGATCTGCGATGCCTCCAACCTCAATGACCGCGGGGGTAACGAAGGTACCGGTCTGCGGTGCGGACAGTTTTTTCAGTACTTTGCCTGTCTTCTCGTGAGCTGCAATGTAATCGCTGATCTCGGCTTGGGCGTCGGCGTCGATCACTGGTGAGACGTCGGTGTCAGTATTCCAAGGGTCGCCGATGGTGAGCGAGTCCATGGCGCCATCAAGCATGTTGAGCAACCGGTCGCGCGCCTCTTCCTGGACATACAGCATGCGCAGTGCTGAACAACGCTGCCCAGCCGATTGGAAGGAGGAGATTAAGATATCGCGGACTGCCTGTTCGGTCAGCGCCGTAGAGTCCACGATCATCGAATTGAGGCCGCCGGTTTCGGCAACCAGTATCGCATCGGGCCCTGCGTTCTGCGCTAGGGCTTTGTGGATAATCTGAGCCACTGGAGTCGAACCCGTGAAACAGACACCAGCGATACGCGGATCGCTGGTCAGTGGGCCACCCACCGTAGGTCCATCGCCAGGCAGTAGTTGAAGTGCTGCTTCTGGTAGGCCAGCCTCACGCATCAACTCGACGGCACGAGCGGCGATCAACGGTGTTTGCTCGGCGGGCTTGGCAAGTACCGCGTTGCCAGCCACCAAGGCTGCAGCAATCTGCCCGGTGGTAATGGCCAGCGGGAAGTTCCAAGGGCTGATGCAGACGAAGATGCCACGGGCGCTGCCGGGTTCTTCTGCTTCTAGCCGTTCGCCCTCATTGGCGTAGTAGCGCAGGAAGTCAACCGCTTCGCGCACTTCAGCGATGCCATCAAACATCATCTTGCCGGCTTCGCGGGTGGTGATGACGGTCAGCTCAGCGATATGTTCTTCATAGAGATCCGCGGTACGACGGAGCACGTCGGCACGCTCGGCCACAGGACGTGCTGACCACTCGCGGAAACCCTGCTCTGCAGCGTCGAGCGCAGCGGCTACCTCTTCTGGGGTGGCCTCATGCACCTTGCCGATAATACGCGACCCGTCGGCGGGAGAGACTGCATCGCGAGCCGGACCTTGGGGAGCAGGGCTTCCCACTAACATCGGAGCTGCTGTCCAGGTCTTGTCGGCAAAGGCTTCCCGTGCATTAAGCAGCGGCAGGATTGAAGCGGGTTCATTGATACGATAACCTTTGGAGTTCTTGCGATCTGGCGCAAACAGCTCACCGGGCTGACGGATCAACGGACTTGAGATGGCGTCGCCAAGCTGTTTAAAGCCTTCAATAGGATCTCTTGATACCTCGCTGGGGGGAATCGAGCTATCGACTACTTGGTTAACGAACGAGGAGTTCGCGCCATTCTCTAGTAGGCGACGCACCAAGTAGGCCAGCAGGTCGCGGTGAGCACCGACCGGGGCGTAGATGCGGCAGTGCGTGCCCTCTGCCTCCTTGACGATGTGGTGCAGCGATTCGCCCATGCCGTGCAGGCGCTGAAACTCGTAGCTGTCTTTGTCATCGCCTGCCATGGCCACGACGGCGGCGCAGGTATGGGCGTTGTGTGTGGCGAACTGAGGATAGATGCGGTCGCGACGGTCGAGCAGCATCTGGGCGCAGGCCATGTAACTGACATCAGTGTTGACCTTGCGGGTAAAGACCGGGAAGGTTTTAACACCCATTTCCTGGGACAGCTTGATCTCGGTATCCCAGTAGGCGCCCTTGACCAAACGCACCATGATCTTGCGGTCGAACCGCTCGGCAAGTTCGTAAAGTGTTTCTATCACTGGCGCTGCGCGGCGCCCGTAGGCTTGTACAACGACCCCGAAACCATCCCATCCATCTAGGCTGGGATCGGACATCAGCGCCTCGATTACATCGAGGGATAGATCCAGTCGATCCTGTTCTTCTGCGTCAATATTGAAACCGATATTGGCTTTGGCCGCTTGTTTGACCAGTTCCAACGCACGGGGTACGAGCTCTGCCATTACCGTGTCACGGTGGGTGTATTCATAACGCGGATGCAGGGCTGATAGTTTTACCGATATACCGGGACTGCCACGGACATCGCCTTTGGCCTGTTCGGCGATTGCGGCGATCGCCTTGGCGTAGGCCTGGTGGTAGCGGACGGCATCCTCATCTGTGCGAGCCGCCTCGCCAAGCATGTCGTAAGAATACGTATAGCCCTGTTTCTCAAGCTCGCGGGCATTTTTCATGCCTTCTTCGATGGTCTGGCCGAGTACGAACTGGCGACCGAGAATCTTCATCGACTGACCAACCGCCTTACGCACTACCGGCTCGCCCATGCGGCGTACTAGGCCGCGGAGCGCCCGGGTTGGGCCCTTGGGGTCTTCTTCCAGCACTTTACCAGTTAGCAGCAGTGCCCAGGTTGAGGCATTAACCATCGATGAGGACGATTTTCCCAGGTGTGCGCCCCAGTCGGATGGCTCGATTTTATCGTGGATCAAGTCGTCGATGGTTTCCGCATCAGGCACGCGTAGCAGGGCTTCAGCCAGACACATCAGGCCGACGCCCTCGGTGGTGGAAAGGCCGTACTCAGCGAGGAACGCCTCCATCATCGAGGGCGATCTCTCTTTGCGGACGCGCCCTACGTAGTTGGCTCCGGCGGCGGCAACTTGGCGTCGGTCATCCTCTGACAGCTTGATACGTTCGATCAGCTCATGCAGCACTGCCGCTTCATCGGCGTCATAGTTGCTGCGGATACGTGAGCGTAGATCACTCACGTCGCTATGCGAATTGAAGTTAGCTTTGTTCATGATGGGGTTCTCCTTGCAAGTCGACACATCAGCATTGCTGAGCTGTTCACTTATCGCCAAGCGCCAGAAGCGACGCGTTACCACTCAGCACGGCAGTGCTGTTGGTGTTTGTTTATTCAGTCACAAAACGCTTTAGATAGTGTGGGCCAGCGTTGAGAGCCTTGATTCGCTGACGAAGGCACCCTCATCGACAAGATAGTGATCATGGATACGCTCCATAAGCGTATCAAGATCAGTTTGCCAAATGGCAGGGTCACGCATTTTCTTGGCATTGAGCATTGAGGCCCCCATAAGTCTAAACAGAAAGCGAAAAGCTGGATCAAATAACCGAAATAAAGCGATGGTAGGGCACTGTGCCCAAGGTAACGGTCGAATGTAGAGCGAGCTGCCATTAGGTGTATGTCGTTTTCATGGCAAAACGTGTCAAATTCTCGGTAAGAAACGCTTTTTAAGACTTTAGTTTAGTCTCTAAACGGCTGCCAGCACGCAAAAGCACGTGTTACGTGCCCAAGCTAACTGCTTTGCCATCAGCGAGATGAGAGTGCGCTAGTCTTAACGCTTGCCCCTGAAGACGTCGCGGAAGATGCTAATGAGGTTGCACAGGATATTGAGGAGGGCGTTAACTGGTTTACCGAATCGAGCGGCGTATTGGTTGCGCTTACTCCCTGGCGTAGCTGGCGGGGTGATAAACCGTAATTACGCCGAAAAGCATGCGAAAGAGCGCTCTGATTTGCAAAGCCTGTTTGGATAGCTATGTCAGTCAGTGGTAGACGGCTTTGCAATACAAGTTGGCGAGCCGCATGTAGGCGCTGGCGACGCACATACTGCCAGGGCGACAGGCCTGTCTGGACGCGAAAGCGTTCAGAAAAGTGTGCCTCACTAAGGCAAGCCAATTTTGCTAAATCAGCGACTCTCAGTTCATCGGCTAAGTGACGGCGAATAAATCGATCGATTTGATCGAGGTTGAGCCGCCGTTGTGATGCGCTCTCTGGTGCACCCAGGCGAGCTTTTAATGAACCTAACAACGTGGCAGCAAGCCGATCCTGCTGAAAAGACATTGCCAACGTGTCAAAACCTTGGGCAAGCTCGCTTTCTACGAAAGCAAGGTAATGGCGTAATGGGTTGTCGAGTGCAAAAAAGCGCGGTGCATCAAACAGTGCTACCAGCTCACGATGTTCACCGGTTAAGGCAGGTGCGTCTTCAGGCAGGTCCAGTATCAGTTGACGATTATAGCCGCTACCGGAATAGAAGTGCTCGTGATTAGCGGGAACAATGCAGCCTGAAAACGCGTTTATCCGGCCGCCGAGGCCTTCGATTTCAAATTCTGAAGAGCCGCATAACGTAATGACGATTTGGTGAAAATCGTGGGAGTGGTGTTTTGTGGCACTTTCTAAAGGGATTTGACGAATAGTACTCGGCATGGGGTCTCCTCGGCACGGCTAGCCGGTTACTGCTGGCGCAGCGCTGTGTGTGCCGCTAAATGATCACGTAATGCTTTCAGTTCCGCGTAACCCTCTTGGTTAAGTAACGGCTTGCTTCGAGCAATTTGCCAATGGCGACCGTGGATGTCCATTAAACGTGATGCACGGCGGCGGACACTCTCCAGATACTCATCGTGGCGAATGGGGTAGCCAATGATCGCATTCCACTCTGTTTCGCTGATGCTGCTTTCCAGCGCTTTGTCGAACAAATTGATCAGATCGTTAGGCTCAGTTCGATAGCGTGGCGTACCTACGGTCATTAATATTACCAGTACACCGCCTATTACCAGCAAACAGACGCCAAACACTAATAGGTACAGCGCCATACTTCACTCCCTGCAAAATCGGTATCAGCATTCGTTTAACAATCCACAACAGTATACGCCTGCTGCTCGTTAAGACGAAAATTTTGCAGTTTTGCGAACTTTTCCTCAGCAAGGTGTCAGAGTGTGTACAGGCAACATCGCGATAGCAGTCGTTAAGAGTGTTGTTCTGGCTATTGTTTTCGATCCCTTGCTTCCGCTGCTCATCAAGCAGCGGTTTTTTTTGTTTATCAGTCGGCCGTTTTGTGGCTATGAGCGATGGTTTGAATGGCTGGTAGTCGTTAGCTTGGCGAATAGTTAATGCCGGCGAATGGTTAGTAGCGCCATTAAGATGTCACGGCGCGTGACAACCCCCACTAAGCGTTGCTGCTCCACAACGGGATAAACCTTTGGTTTTGCTCCAAGCATTTCTTGTGCTAAGTCAGTGATGCTTTTATTGGGCGTTGTGGTGAGCACGTCTTGACGCATTAGCTCACGTACCAGTGGCGCTTCATCATCGTGGTAGATGCTGTCCAATACGCGTCCCATTACGTCTTGTTCGGATATAAAGCCAATCAACCGATCAAACTCATCTACCACTGGAGCGCCTGGTAGGCGATGCAAGGCCAAACCTTGAGCTAAGTTGGTGATCGAGGTTTGGCCAGTAACGCGGTAGCAGTCCCGTGACATGACATCGCGTACGGTATCGGGGGTTCTTTTATTCATCTTGACACTCCTTGACGTAATACGCGCAGCTTCACTCTTAAAGAAAATAGGTCAATAACCGCTTGCGGCATGCAAGCCATGAGTCACAAGAGCTATGAGTCACAGGGGCTATGAGCCACGAGACCTATAATTCTATTAATGTAGAAGATTTAACTCACCCTGCGTTGTCCTTATTATTGTTACATTCAACGCTTTGCTTCATTCCAGAAGCTGCAAGGAGCCATTATGGACGCACGTGAATATCTCAATCGCAAAGGCGTTGGCATAGAGAGGGACCCAGAGCGGCCCAACACATTAGAAGAAAAAGCGTGGGAGAGGGCTCGTGGGTCAGGTAGCCAGCGTCCAAAATCCGGTACACCACATGATTGGGAAGACTGGGAGCGCTATCACGATGATTTGGCAGACGGCGCGGAAACGCTAGAGCAGAAAATTGATAAACAGGCTCACCAAAAAGCACTAGCTAAGGAGAAACAGCAAGCTAAGCAAGCGCAAGCGGCGGTAGAGCACTTTACGCCTACCGCGCCAACCAGCGAGACTGATAGTGCGCTTAAGCATCAAATCCCATCACCGATTGCTTCTGAAGGCGTGCCAGCGTCGCCTCAACCGACATCGGTTCTGTTCGCCTACCGCGCGTTAGCGGTTTTGTTACCGCCTTTGGCCGTTGGGTTAACAGAGGGCGGGGCAAAGCGTGTTGCCCTTAGTGTTGTGTTGACGTTGCTGGGCTGGCTTCCTGGCGTAGTGCATGCGTTTATATGGTTAAAAAAGCACTAAGCTAGCGATTCTTCGTCTAGCCCATTGGCAGTTGTTGTGAAGCGCGTATAATTCCAGTCAACTTTTCTTTTGGGTGGGGTTTACTATGGGCTACCTTGTTGGCGTGACGGCGTTGTGGGCGTTCTCATTCTCGTTGATTGGTGTATATCTGGCAGGCCAAGTCGACAGCTACTTTGCGGTGCTTGTACGGGTAACGCTCGCTATGCTGGTGTTCCTGCCATTTTTACGGCCCAGTTTGCTGCGTGGAAAACAGCGTTTAGCGTTAATGGCACTGGGTGCGGTGCAACTAGGCGTCATGTATACCTTCTTCTATCACTCGTTTTTGCTGCTATCGGTGCCTGAAGTTCTGTTATTCACGATTTTCACGCCAGTTTATATTGCGCTTCTAGATGACCTAATGTTTAAGCGCTTCACGCCTATTTATCTAGTGACTGCACTATTGGCGGTAATCGGGGCCGGCGTGATTCGTTACGATGGTATCGATAGCGGGTTCTGGCTGGGCTTTTTGGTAGTCCAGGGAGCCAATCTCTGTTTTGCGTTAGGTCAGGTTGGCTATCGTCGTCTCGCGGCTGATTTGCCGCCTACCTTGGCGTGGCATAACGTGTTTGGCTGGTTCTTTATTGGCGCAATGCTAGTAGCACTCCCAGCCTTTTTGCTGTTTGGTAATACTGCAGCGCTGCCCAGTACATCGGTGCAGTGGAGTGTATTGGCATGGCTGGGGCTAGTCGCTTCTGGCGTCGGCTATTTCGCTTGGAACCAAGGGGCCACCAAGGTCGATGCAGGAACGCTGGCAGTAATGAACAATGCGCTGGTGCCCGCTGGTTTAGTGGTTAATTTGATGATTTGGAATCGGGATGCAGATATAGGCAAGCTCCTATTGGGCGCCGCTATCATGGCTGCTTCTCTGTGGTTAAATCACTGGTGGTTGCAGCGCCGTCGCATTATATCGGTCTAACTAGTTCAAGCGATTGTTTTTGCCCAGAGTAGCCAGCGGTTTTGCGTTGCGCTGGGCAATTTGCTCGACACCCTCATACTCTCCATAATGTGGGCTGATGCCAGCGAGAGTTGTCCATGTCTAACACCCCATCGTCAGGTTTAGTACCCTTGAGCCATGCCGAGCGCACGCAGCCTTCAGAAGATGCGCCACTTAAAAAAGCGACTTCCTTTAAAACAATCGGCTTAATCGGTCGTTTAGGCAGCGACAAAGTGGTCGATTCGCTTAAGCGGTTGGTCAGCTATCTAGTTGCCCACGACTATAAAGTTCTGATTGAAGACCGCACAGCAACGGCTCTACCGAACCATGGACTACCTGAAGCTAGCCGACGCATGCTGGGGGAGCTGTGCGATTTGGTTATTGTTGTGGGGGGGGATGGCAGCCTGCTTGGGGCTGCTCGTACGCTATGCCTTAGCGGTACATTGATGTTAGGTGTGAACCGGGGGCGGCTAGGCTTTTTAACGGATATTTCCCCTGATGAACTAGAAAGCCGGGTTGGCGAAGTGCTGGCGGGAGAGTTTGAAGTTGAAGAGCGGTTCTTGCTAGATGCCGTGTTGTACCGAAACGGTAAAGCGGTGGGGAGTGGTGCTGCGCTCAATGAAGTGGTGGTTCATCCCGGTAAAGCGGTGCGCATGATTGAGTTCGAACTGTTTATTGATGGACAGTTTGTGTATAGCCAACGTAGTGATGGCTTAATTATTGCCACGCCCACCGGTTCAACTGCCTATGCACTTTCTGGCGGCGGACCAATCATGCACCCCAAACTGGATGTGGTGACGTTGGTGCCTATGTTCCCCCATACGCTGTCGAGCCGTCCTATTGTGATTGACGCTGCCAGTGAAATCCGTGTCCACATTGGTGAAACCAATCAGACCTATCCCCATATTAGCTGCGACGGACAAACTCGTGCCGTGGCGAAACCTGACGATGTGCTGGTTATCCAACGAAAACCAGAGCGAGTTCAGCTCGTGCATCCTATTGGGCATAACTTCTATGAAGTGTTGCGCAGTAAACTCGGCTGGAGCCATCGGCTAGGGGATTGATATGGAGGGTTACGATTTAATCGGAGATGTACATGGCTGTGGCGCAACACTGGCAGCGTTATTAGAGCGACTTGGCTATCATCAGCGGGGTGGGGTGTATCGTCATCCACGCCGAAAAGTGATTTTTTTAGGCGATTTAATTGATCGTGGTCCGCGTATTCGTCTAGCGGTTACCATCGCTCGCCGGATGGTTGAAGAGGGCGAAGCATATATTGTTATGGGTAACCATGAATACAATGCCCTGGCCTATACGCATCCTGCGCCCCCTGGGAGCAACAAACGCTGGCTGCGCGAACATACGCCGCGCCATAACCGTATTATTGAAGACACGTTGTCCCAGTACCGCGATTATACCAATGAGTGGGAAGACACCTTGGCGTGGTTTAAGACGATTCCGCTATGTCTTGAACTGGATGGGATTCGTGTGGTGCATGCCTGCTGGGATGACGAGTTAATTCGACAGCTTAAACAGCGCGCCCCCAACGCCTGCATGGACAACCACTTTCTGGTTGAGTCCACGGACCCCTCAACACAAGCCTTTCGTATACTTGATCGTCTAACCCGTGGGCCTCATATACCGTTACCCAAGGGCATTGCGATACACTCAGGCGATGGCTTTACTAGGCAGAGTTTTCGTGCTCACTTTTGGTCAGCGAACCCTCAGCAGTGGGGGGACGTGGTATTTCAGCCAGACAACCTTCCTGGCGACCTAGAGGCCAGGGCGCTGACAGATACTGAACGACAGCGCCTTAGTTATTATGGCCCTGAACAGCCACCTTTATTTATCGGCCATTACTGGTGCGAAGGTATTCCCGCCCTACCAGCACACAATATTGCCTGCTTGGATTATAGTGCGGTGAAATTTGGCCGTTTAGTGGCTTATCGCTGGAGTGGAGAAACACGCCTAAATGCTGATCATTTTGTATGGATACAAGTGCCAAGAGAGGAGCGTGCACTGCCTAAACCGTGGGAAATAGATTTTGATTAATAGCGATATTGTTAATCTTTACACTCGGTTACATATTTTTTTCAAAATAGCTGAACTAATGGTGTTGTCGGTTATCAGAGTAAGTGTTCCCTTGAATGATCCCTTGCTTTTTGATCCGGCGGCCCCCTCCGCCGGATTTTTTTCGTCTATCCGTTGGTGACGCGGCGTGATGTTGCGCCGATTCTTATTGGTTGAAAGGAACTGCCATGCATCCAGTAATGCTTTTACCCACGGGCGCGGACACAAAAGAGCTGCGTAAAGCGCTATGGCACTACCGTATTGGTCATCGTATAACCGATGAAGCCGATGGCCAGCTGCTATGGGTTGCCGACCCGCGTCAGCATGATGAAATGAGATCGTTGGTTAGCCGCTGGGAGCGAGGCGAGCCGCTAATTACCGAGACTGTTCGCCCCCACCACCGAAGCGGGGTGAATCGCTTGGTGCCGGTGTTGCGCCAAGTGCCGGTTACAGCGCTAATCATTGGTATTAGCCTATTAGTTTTTGCCCTAACAGGGGTATTTGGCGACTTACTGATTGTAGGGCTGACCATCGTGCCGGTGGGCGTTTCAGGCGGGCAGCTCGTATATGGCAGCCTTAGTGACACTGTTATGTCTGGCCAAGTATGGCGTTTACTGTCGCCTGCGTTTTTACACTTTGGTTGGATGCATTTGATCTTCAATCTGATGTGGGTATGGTACTTCGGGCGTCAAATCGAGCAGCTCCAGGGTAGTCGTATCATGCTGCTACTGCTTGTGGTTGCCGGTATTGGCGCTAACATTGCGCAGTATGTCACTGGCACCGTGCTGTTTGGCGGTATGTCGGGTGTGGTTTATGCCTTGCTGGCTCATGTGTGGCTGATGTCCTATCGTGCCCCGCAATGCGGATTCTTCGTCCCCCAGATGCTGGTCGTCTTCATGCTGGGCTGGATGGTGTTCACCATGACCGATATTGCCGGTAGTGTGGGGTTTGGCAATGTAGCGAATGAAGCACACTTGGGCGGGTTGCTCGTGGGGCTGGTTACAGGCTGGTATTATTCATCTAAACGAAGCAAACATTAAAGGTGCCTACGATGAGTGACATGACCTTCGATAAAATGATTAACCAAATGACGCCTGCTATTTACGAAAGCCTTAAGCAGGCAGTTGCGTTGCGCAAATGGCCCGATGGCCGGTATTTAACGCCAGAACAGACCGAGTTGTGCCTGGAGGCGGTAATGCGTTTTGAGGTGGAGAATAACGTTCCTGAAGAGAGCCGTGTTGGCTATCTGGAGCAGCGTACCTGTGGTGCTGGCGCGACCGGTGCCGGTGTTTCCCCGGAAATGGCAGGCCTTGCCCGGGATGCCACGCGTGACTGATGATCTGTTTGCCTCGGTAGCATCGCCGGTGCAAGGGTGTTTGCAGAAAATGGCGGCTGACTTACCAAGCCGCCAAGATGGTCAGGTGGTGTATCACCTTCGTGCGGGCGACCATCGAATGCCACTCAATGAGCGTATTGGCTCATCGATGCGTCTTACCTGGAGCGGCGCGATTGCTTGCACCCACTGCGGGCGGGCAACCAAAAAAAGTTTTGCTCAAGGCTATTGTTACCCCTGCTTTAAGCGCTTAGCCCAGTGTGATACCTGCATCATGAAACCCGAGACTTGCCACTATCATCAGGGCACCTGCCGAGACCCCGAGTGGGGTGAAAAGCACTGCTTCCAGCCACACGTAGTCTACTTAGCCAACTCATCCGGTTTGAAGGTAGGTATCACCCGCAAAACGCAAATGCCGACCCGCTGGCTGGACCAAGGGGCTATACAGGCGCTGCCTATTCTTGAGGTAAACACCCGACAGCAATCTGGTTTTGTCGAAATGCTCTTTAAAGAGCAGGTGGCCGACCGAACTAATTGGCGTGCCATGCTTAAAGGCGAAGTGAAGCCACTGGATTTGTGCGCAGAGCGTGACCGTCTTTTTGACCTGTTAGCCGATGGGTTAGGGCAGTTACGTGATATGCACGGTGGAGATGCCATTCGCACGCTGGATGAAACGCCATTGGACTTCCATTATCCCGTGGCGACTTTTCCAACTAAAGTCACGTCCCATAACTTTGATAAGCAGCCGCTGATTGAAGGTACTCTTCAAGGTGTAAAAGGGCAGTACCTGATCTTTGATACCGGGGTTATTAACCTGCGTAAATTCACCGGTTACGAAATTGCTGTGGAGTAGCCCTCGCTATATCTCCTAACGCAGGCTGTTAACTGATTATAACTACCTATCTTCGCTATCCTGCCTAGCTAGAGTCGCTTTTGTTAACTAAGGTTATCTGGGGTGAATCCCGTTATCGCCTTACGCAACGCAAGGAAGCCTCAATGCCATGGCTAAAACTGCTGCACATCGCCGCGCTAGTTATCTGGTGCGGCGCGCTTCTCTATTTACCCGCTCTGCTTTTGCATGCGCTCCAGCTGCGTAAAGACGCTGGATTCGCGCAAGGCACGCCACCCATGCCGCGATTTTTCTATAACTCCATTGCTACACCTGCTGCTCTGGTCGCCATCGCGTCTGGCACGCTGCTGTTTCTGCTGCATGGCCTTCTCGGGGGGTGGTTAATTCTAAAGCTAGCTGCCGTGGTGCTAATGGTGGCTGCCCACGGCTGTTTCGGCTGGCTGATTTTGCGGCTGGAAATGGGGATTTTTAAAGGCGTAAAAGTTGCTAGTCTCTGCGCCTTTATCCTCGCGTTAACGGGGATATTGGGTGTGCTTGGGTTCGTGCTCTCCAAACCGCTGGCTTGGAGTTGATGCGATGAAGATTATTCGCTTAAGTGCCAACACTACTATTGCCGATATTGCGCTGTTAAGGCGACTTCTCGACGTCGACGCCGACGGCATGCTCGTATACCAACTGGCCGCCCAGCCAGCCTGCCAGCGCGATCAGGCAGGCAGTGGCCAGCGAAATGGCCAGCCCCCAGGGCAGTACCGCGCCAGGTTCATTAAATCGCAGAAGCCAATTAAGCGACGCCAGGGAAAGCATGACAACAGCCACAATCGCGTGGCTCCAGCCGGTGATCAAGCGGCGGATCCGCGCCACGGTGACCAGGTCGATAATGCCCGCTACCGAAGCAATCCAGCCGCCAAACGCGCCTACCCCCGCCAACCACAAACCGCTGCGCAGCCAAAATGGGTCTTGGGTGTACCAGTAAGCCAAGTCGCTGGCGACCAGCGCCATCAGTGCGGCCACAGGAAAGTGAATCATCACTGGATGAAGCGGATGGCCAGCCAGCGCGGCACGGCTTTTTATCGAGCGTTGGGGAGTATGTGTCATGGTCACTTCCTGTGGTTAGACAAAGCGAAAAAGTCATTCAGACCAACGGGATGCCAGGGAAATTGCAAATGAGGGAACGTAATGACGTAACGTCCACCACCATTTCATATTTATCGTCACGATGGAGCCGCCGAACAGCGTGCTTGCTGGGGACTTTCTTACTGGTGAGCTTAGCAGGCTGCACAGGTGACAGATCTATCTTAGACCCGGCTGGGCCTGCTGCGCGAGACGTGCGGCTAATTTGGTGGGTAATGCTCGGATTTGCCACCCTTGTACTGATCGGGGTGACAGCACTTTGGCTTTACGCCTTTAAACCAAGAAATGTGGAGCGCACACCTGTCCAGGAGCGCCGTATCGCTCGCCGATGGATTATTGGCGGCGGCATTATGTTGCCAGTGGCCAGCATTACCGCGCTGCTGATGTTTGGCGTTCCCGCCGGCCAACGGATGCTGACGCTACCTATGGGCGAGCCGCCGGAAGTTATCGAGGTGATTGGTCACCAGTGGTGGTGGGAAGTGCGCTATCCCGATGCTGAAGGCGGTGAGGTTGTTACCGCTAATCAACTGGTGATGCCTGCTGGAGAGCCAGTGGATTTTCATGTCAGCGGGGCCGATGTGATTCATGCGTTTTGGGTGCCCCGATTGGGGGGGAAAATAGATATGTTGCCGGGTCGCGTAAACAAAATTCGTTTACAAGCCGATGAGCCAGCGGTGTTTGGTGCGCAGTGTGCCGAACTTTGTGGCGTGGGCCATGCCCATATGCAGTTACATGTGGAGGCCTTGCCGCGCAGCGAGTTCGAGGCATGGTTAACTGCAAGAGAAGCGGCGACGCTTAGCGAACTGGCCGCTGCCGGTGCTACCCACGACGACGCGCGAGATGCTTTTGTGACGCACTGTGCCCGCTGCCACCAGGTAGCGGGCGTTAGCCAAGGGGGCATTGGGCCAACGCTTTCAGATGTGGGCGGTCGTGCCACGCTAGGCGCGGGGGTGATTGCCATGGAAGAGGGAGCGGTTAGCCGCTGGTTGCAGCATCACCAAACGCTAAAACCAGGCAATAAGATGCCTACCCACAGTGAAATTGAAACAGACACCTTGGACGCCCTGGGTGCTTGGCTGGAGGCCTTGTCACCATGAAGAGTGTCAATCAAGAAGCCATTGAGCACGACCCGCAGCAATTGCACGAAGACTTGCACACCATTTGGGGGAACCCCAAAGGTCTAAGATCCTTAACTATCGTCAATCACACCACGCTTGGCCTACGTTTTATGGTCACGGGAATGGTGTTTTTCCTGATTGGCGGTATTTTGGCAATGCTGGTGCGAACCCAGTTAGCGATGCCCGACCAAAATTTTATGTCGCCAGACATTTATAACCAAGTCACCACCATGCATGGCACGGTGATGATGTTTTTATTCGCTATTCCTATGCTGGAAGGGCTGGCGATTTATCTGATCCCAAAGATGATTGGTGCCCGCGACCTGGTCTGCCCTCGGCTAACATCACTTGGCTATTTCTGCTATTTATTTGGCGGGATTATTCTTACTTCCAGCCTGATTATTGAAATGGCACCTTCCAGCGGCTGGTTTATGTACACCCCGCTAAGTAGCAAAGAGTTCGCGCCTGACCTGGGCTCGGATTTTTGGCTGTTAGGCATCACGTTTGTGGAAATTTCCGCAGTGTCTGCGGGTGTCGAGTTGGTAGTGTCAATATTGCGTACTCGCACTCAGGGCATGGCGCTGCACAAAATGCCGTTATTCGCTTGGTATATCTTGGCCATGGCGCTGATGATCGTGGTGGGGTTTCCACCGTTGATTCTTGGCAGCGTATTACTGGAACTTGAGCGCGCCGTTGGTATGCCGTTTTTCCAGATTGCGGGCGGCGGTGACCCCATCCTGTGGCAGCATCTGTTTTGGCTGTTTGGTCACCCTGAGGTGTACATCATCTTTCTACCTGCAGCGGGCATTGTTTCGACGCTAATACCGGTTTTTGCCGGGCGGCCTATTGTCGGTTATGGGTGGGTGGTAGCTGCCATCGCTATTATGGGCTTTATCAGTTTTGGGCTTTGGGTACACCACATGTTTACAGTGGGTATCCCACAGCTGGCGCAGGCATTTTTCTCGGCGGCTAGCATGCTAGTGGCGGTACCAACGGCGATACAGGTGTTCGTTTGGCTGGCGACCCTGTGGCTAGGTAAACCTAAAATGAAACTGCCCATGCTTTGGGTGATGGGTTTTTTGATTATTTTCGTTTGTGGTGGCTTAACCGGAGTGATGCTGGCGCTAGTGCCGTTTAACTGGCAGGTGCACGATACTCATTTTGTGGTGGCCCACATGCACTATGTATTGGTGGGAGGCATGTTCTTCCCACTCATTGCCGGGCTTTACTACTGGTTGCCGCTATTTTCTGGGCGTATGCCATCTGAAAACCTTGGGCGTTGGGGGTTCTGGCTAACTTTTTTAGGCTTTAACGGTACGTTTTTGATTATGCATTGGACGGGCCTTTTAGGTATGCCCAGGCGTGTTTATACCTATGAGGCTGGCTCCGGGTGGGAGGTTTATAACCTGCTCTCATCCGTCAGTAGCTTCGTGCTATCGGCGGGTATTGCCATGGTGTTGCTGGATATCGCGCTGCACTTCCGGTTTGGTAAACCCGCCAAACAGAACCCATGGAATGCTGATACGCTGGAATGGGCTAACTCGATGCCCCCAAGTGCTTATAACTTTGTCAGCTTACCAAGTGTAGAAACACGGCACCCGTTGTGGGATGAACCGAATTTGCCACATACCATGGCGAAGGGGATGCACGGCTTAGCGGTGGCTTCCCACGGCCGACGTGAAATGTGGGGTAGCGACCCGATTACTGGCAAAGTGCGCGAAATTATTCACCTGCCTGGCAACTCCTGGTGGCCGCTGTTGGCCGCAGCAGCGCTGGCAGTGGTGTGCATTAGTTTATTAACCCGAGTCTATGCGCTAGCGGGTATCTTTGCAGTGATTGCCGGAGTGTTTCTGCTGCGCTGGTCGTGGGAGAACGGTGCACACCCCAATGCAGCCCCTGATGCAGGGGTAAAACCAGGCGATCCGCCGCTCCATTCACGCACGATGGATGGTCCTGGGCTTTGGGCAATGGCGGTGTTTTTAATTGCCAATGGTTCGTTCTTTCTTTCCTACCTGTTTGGCTGGTTTTATCTATGGACTGTTTCGCCTGAGTGGCAAATGCCAGATACACCGCCGCTGTCTCTGCTGATAATGGGTATGGCTGGCGGGGCGGTTTTAGCTGGGGGTGTGGTGATAGAAAAGTTGGTGCGCGGGCTGCGTCAGCAGCGTGATGCAGGGTTAAGAGCAAGCCTCTATTTAGCTGCTGCGTTAGGCGCACTTCAAGTGGGGCTCGCTGGCTGGGCACTTTGGCGAGCCGATCTTTCACCGACCCAAACCACCCACGATGCGGTGATGCTGGTGGGGCTTGTTTACGCGCTTTTTCATGGTGGCCTAGCGGTTATTTTAACGGTGTTGCAAGGCATGCGCGTTGGTTATGGCTACGTGGGTGCGCAGGCGCCGTTTGAACCCGCCGTAGTGGCGCTACTTTGGCGCTATAACGTGGCCACATTCTGGTTGTTAGTCGGGGCGCTAGTGATACTGCCTCGGGTGATAGGAGGATAATGGTGATGGTACGACTACATTTTACTCATCCCATCCACTTAATTATCGGACTAACGCTATGGAGCCTATGGTTTGTGGCGGTTTATAGCGGCCTTTCAGTAGTCTGTGCGGTGGCGCCACCATTGCCAGAAGCGGGAGCGCTTACAGGCCTTAATGTCGCGCTAGGCGGTGTTAGCCTCATAACGGCCGTAGGGCTTGTGGCGCTTGCCTGGGGTGGTTGCCAAGTGGCGAAGCAGCATCAAGGTCGCCAGCGCTTTCATGCCACTGTCTCGGCGTGGCTATATTTGTTTTCCGCTTTCGGTGTGGTGTTTGCGGGTATGCCGATTATCAGTGTGCCGCCTTGCCTATAAGTCATAACCCCCACGTTAGCTCGAGGCCAGAAGACGATAAAACTTCCAGCCATAACACTCCCCTCTACACTTTGCATGGTATGTGGTGTACCAGCTGTGCTCTGGCGGTGGAGGGCGAGCTAACACGTCTGCCTGGGGTCATCGACGCTAGTGTTCATTACCCCACGGCAACCGTGTGGGTGAAAGGTGCGCGAGAGGCAGTCGATCTGACGGAGCTTGCGCCGGTAGTCAAACGGTTGGGTTATCGGCTAACTGAATTAGAAGCCGTTGATGATGCCCATGAGCGTCTTGAGCAGGAGAGCCGTTACCTTACCTTGCGGTTATTAGTAGGCGCCGTATTCGGTATGTGGAGCATGTTGGCATCACTGCTTATTTATGTGGGAGCGCTACCGAGCGCATCGATAGAGTATGTAGTGGCCTGGATATCGGGTGCCTTTGCACTACCCGTAGTGGTGTATTCGGGCTGGCCGTTTTACCGAGCGGGCTGGCGCACGTTACTTGCCAAACGCCCTGGGATGGATGTGCTGGTTAGCCTTGGTGCGATCGGTGCGGTGAGTGTATCGGCTGGGTTATTGTGGCGTGGCTCGGCGGAGGTGTATTTCGATACGGCGGTTATGCTGATTGTGCTGTTGCTCGTTGGGCGACTGGTAGAAACGCTGTGCCGCCACCGGGGGCTGAAAGCGCTGGATGCATTGGCGTTGCCAGATGCGGCTATAAGCGCTTGGCAAAAAGGGGCTTGGGTCTTACTTCCTATTAATGATGTGGCCTCGGGTATGCGCGTTAAGCTAGCGCCGGGGGAGTTAGTGACGCTAGATGGCACTCTTGATGCTCCCGGTTGGATTGATACCGCCTCACTGACCGGTGAAAGCTTGCCACGTCACTTCAATGCAGGTCAGAAAGTGTATGCCGGCTGTCGCTACCTAGGCACAACGCCACTGGTAATGCAGGTCACTGCAGGGGTTGGGAAGCGTCGATTGGATCGACTGCGGCATGAAATGCGCCGCTATCAGGCTCAAAAAGGGGAGCTGCAGAAACTAGCCGACCGTTTTGCCGCCTGGTTAAGTCCTTTGGCGCTTGTGCTCTCGCTAGTGACGTTGCTTGGTGCGCTACTCGTTGGATTGGGCTGGGAGGATGCATTGGTGCGTGCGCTCTCAGTGCTCGTAGTGGCATGCCCCTGTGCCGTTGGGCTGGCGGTGCCGTTGGCTAGCCTTGCCGGTAGCGGTCAGGCTATGCAGCAAGGTATCGTGCTGCGCGATCCCGCCGCGTTAGAAATCTTGGCGCGTATTCGTTCAGTCGCGCTGGATAAAACCGGAACCTTAACGACAGGATGCCATGCGGTACTGCATTGGCAAGCACGGGGTGGCATGGATGAACACACGCTGCAGCACAAGCTCACCAGCGCCGTCGCCGGGAGCGAACACCCGTTGGCGCAAGCATTGGCGCGTTGGTCGGGTGGCCAAGATCAACAAAGCTCTCAGCCTTCCATAGAAGACGTTGATGAATTCCCCGGGGAAGGACGCCGTGTTCGCTTTGTAAACGGTGAATGCCTGATGATAGGTAGCGCCGGTTGGCTGACACGACTGCAGGTTGATGTTCCTCCCCAAGCGGAAGAGGCCACGCTGGCTTTTGCTTCCCAAGTAATGCTGGCGGATGAGTCAGGCTGGCTAGCGACGTTCTACCTGACCGATCAACCCGTCGACGGTGCGGAGCTAAGCGTGAAGCACTTGCTTGCGTCAGGTTATTTGGTTGCAATGATCAGTGGTGATCGACAGGGTGCGGTTAGTTGGTTAGGCGAGCGTGTTGGTCTGGTGCGCGAAGCTTGCTATGCCCAGCGCTCACCGGAAGCCAAGGCACGGCTATTACGCGGGTTACCATCGCCAACACTGTTTGTGGGAGATGGCCTAAACGATACGCTAAGCTTGGCGGCAGCAGACGCAGGCATTGCCCCGCTGAGTGCCAGCGAAGCAGCCCGCGAGGGAGCATCCGCCCAACTTATGACGCCAGGGATTGGTGGGGTAGTGAGATTGCTGAGCATCGCCAAACGCACGCGGCGAGTGATGGAGCAAAATCTACTTTTTTCGGCACTCTATAACACCCTGGCACTTGGCGTAGTGGTGGTCATGGCCATTCCGCCATTAATAGCAGTGCTCGCCATGGCAATAAGCTCGCTCAGCGTGACGCTTAACGCCGCACGATTAGCATGGTCTGAGCCGGAACAGTGAGTCAGTGTTTAAGCGTAACCAAGAGACTGCTTTAACCGTTCCGCATGGGCAGCAACCCAGCGAGGATCTATTGCCCCCCAGTCACGTATCTGGTAGTGGCCAATGTTATGACGCTCACCTTCGCTTTTCTCGAATACGCACTCGATATCCAGCTCCGCAAGCGAGGCGATAGTATCCTGCGCGGTACGCCGAGGCATACCGGTGGCCTCGATTAACGCTGGTACGCTTGCGACGCCGTGGTCAATTAAATGCGCGACATACAAGCGGCGGTAAAAACTTGATTTGGTCTTGCTAAGCGAGGTCATTGGGTTTCCTTTTGCGGGAAGCTACTACACCAAAAGGCTTAGCTTAAATGAATAAATCGCCTTGCGCCCGTGGTGGTCGAAAGTCGTGGGTGTTCAGACCCTGTTCGGTACGTGGCTGCATATTCCACTGGCGGCTGGCGCGATTAAAGCGTTGGGCGATCAAGTCGGCAAAGATACCTTCACCACGGAAGCGTTTACCAAATTGTGCATCGTAGTTTTTGCCGCTTCGGCATTGGCGAATCAGGCTCATTACCTTAGTGGCTCGCTCCGGGTAGTGGGCTTGTAGCCAGGCTTCAAACATCGGTGCGACTTCATGGGGTAGCCGCAGCAGCATCCACGTTGCTGTGCGCGCGCCTGCACGGCTGGCTGCTTCGAGAATACGTTCAATTTCGTGATCAGTAAGGCCAGGAATAATCGGTGAGACCAGCGTACCCACTGGAATGCCTGCGGTGTTGAGCTCGCGGATCACTTTTAAGCGTGCCTGAGGCGAGGCCGTCCGAGGTTCCAAGGTACGCTTTAGGTTGGCATCCAGGCTTGTCAGGCTAACAAACACCCGTACTAAGCGATGCTCGGCCATTGCTGCGAGCAGGTCTAAATCCCGCAGTATTAGCGTGCTTTTAGTCACCAAGGTGACCGGATGCCTGCATGCTAGTAGCAGCTCTAATAAACGACGAGTTGTTTGGTATTTTGCTTCCAATGGCTGGTAACAGTCGGTGTTACCGGAAAGGTTGATAGGACGACAGACATAATGGGGATGGCTAAGCTCGTCTGTTAAGTGCTCAACTAAGCCTGTGCGGGCGATTAATTTAGTTTCAAAATCGAGCCCCGGTGACAAATCCCAATAGGCGTGAGAAGGGCGAGCGTAGCAGTAAATGCAGCCATGCTCGCAGCCGCGAAATGGATTGAGTGAGCGGTCAAAGGGTAAATCCGGTGAACGGTTCCAGGAAAGCGCGCTTTTGCTGGGTTCCTCGCGTATCTCCGTTGCAAGCGAAGTAGAGGCCTCCTCATGCCACCAGCCATCATCCTCTACCACGCTGCAGGTTGGTGCGAAGCGGTTATGCGGATCGTAGGTCGCACCGCGCCCTTGATATACAGTAGTGCTGGAAGGGGAATAAGCCATTAGTTGCCACCTCTGCACGGGCTAGAATTGCCATATATGGTTATATATACAGTATATGGCATTTGGCTCTAGGTGCAAGGCACAGCTTGGTGAGTTAGCGAAACCAACTGGGCGCCCGATTGGGTGTTTGCAGCGCTGGCGTTGAGTTTAAACCTAAGCACAACCTCGGTTAACCGTTCCGCTTCATGTTCTAACTGAGTGGCGGAGGTGCTGGCTTGCTCCACCATGGCGGCATTCTGCTGAGTCGTCTGCTCCATTTCGCTAATAGCACTATTGACTTCGTTGATGCCAACACGTTGCTCCTCGCTAGCGACTGCGATCTCATCCATTAAAGTAGTAACACGCTTAACGGATTCCATAATGGCGACCATTGACTCACTGGCTAAATCCGCGTGTTGAGTACCTGATTCTACCTGGCTTACTGACGTTGCAATCAGTTGACGAATATCCGCAGCGGCATCCGCGCTGCGTGTTGCCAGCAGGCGAACCTCACTGGCGACCACGGCAAACCCTCGACCATGTTCACCTGCTCGGGCGGCTTCAACGGATGCATTGAGCGCCAAAATATTGGTCTGAAAGGCAATTGAGTCAATTAAGCCAATAATGTCGGTAATCTGTTGCGAGCTATGACGTATCTCATGCATTTTACTCACCACATGAGTCACGACATCGCCACCTTGCTGTGCATTATGCGCAGCTTCTTGAGCAACGCGGCTAGCTTGCGCTGCGTTGTCACTGTTACGTTCCATGGTGGCCGTCATTTCTTCAATACTGGAGGCAGTTTGTGTTAATGAAGCGGACTGACGCTCGGTTCGCGAGGCGAGATCTTGGTTGCCCAACGCAATTTCCCGTGCGCCTGCAAAAACCTCTTCACTGCTATGACGCACGGTTGCCACCGTTTCCAACAGATCTTTTTGCATGTTGCGGAGCGAGTTGAAGAGAATGCCGATTTCATTTCGGCCAAGCACTTCAATTTCTCTAGAAAGATCACCTTTAGCAATGTATTGAAAGTGCTCGTTGATGCGCTGCATTGGGCGAATTAAGTTGACGCTTACGCCCCAGTAGACAATGGCAGTAATGATTAACGCGATGATGAATACACTGACAATAGCGGAATTAGCTAAGTTGACCACTGAAGAGAAGTTATCCAAACGCTGATTGCCTTCATCTTCTACCGTATGAAAAAAATTAACCGCATCTTGATAAAATGTGTCATAGGCAGCATGGGTGCTATTGCGCAGGCGTTGGTAGTCAGCAGTGTCTCCTTGATAAAGCGAATCAAGTTGAGGAAGTAGCTGGTGACTCATCATGTTATTGAAGCTACTGTCTATTTCACGAACGAAGTGCTCATGAGACGGGTTGAATGGTAAAGCAAGAAATTCAGCGAACACATTGTCTGCGTTTTCAAGCAAGTGACGCATTTCATCAGCGCGTTGGCGTCTTTCGACGTCAGTAAGAGAAGGGTACGCCTCTAGCAGCTCTTCGTATAGGCGGCCCATTTGTAAACGTACATTTTGTATCGACGAATTGGTTCTGTTCAGTGTCGATTGTTGATTGACGTTAACGTTGGTAAATTGCTCGATACTTTCCTGGCTATGATTGACCGCGTAGAGGCCAGTGCCACTCAGCAACAGCAGTAATGTCAGAAAAGCGCATAAAACGAGTGACCAGCTCATTCTCATTGTTAGATTGTTTAAGCGGTGCATGTGTCACTCCAATCGTCTCATTATTATGTTCTGCATAGAGAAATAGAACTGCCGGGCTAACGGCAGTTCTAAAGCGTCGTGCATGTTTTAAATGATGCTTTTATTGCTAATTAATAAGTCATTATTCGGCATGAATGCTACGTTGACTAAGGTTATCACCTTGGTTATTAGCTTCGTCCTTAGTGTCTTTATCTTCGTTAGCAATTTTTTCTCTCTCTTTAGCCTCATCGGTAAGAGATTTTTTGGGTAGGACGATATTCAGCGTGAAAGCTGTAATAGCGGCTACAACAATGGGGGCACCACCTATCAAGTCTCTTAATACGGCAGGAAACTGCTCAATAGCGGATGGCTCAGCAGCGATACCCAGGCTAAGTGCTAGAGCAAGGCCGACGATGGTCATATTACGTGCGGACATCTCATCTTTAACCAGTAACTGGATGCCAGTCATGGTAATCATGCCAAACACAGTAATGGTTGCACCGCCTAAAACGGGGTAAGGAATCGTCGTGATTATGGCGCCGAATTTCGGACTGAGACCCGCCAGAATCATAAAAATACCTGCCAGTGCCAGTACGTATCGGCTAATTACCTTGGTCATGGCTACGATGCCAACATTCTGGCTGAACGTGGAGGTGGGTAGGGCACCGAAGAAAGAACTGACGGTAGTGGTTAAACCATTGCCGAGCAGGCCACCGGTAAGCTCTTTTGTTTTTAGCTCACGGTTCATACCGCCAACGGTTGTGGCAGATAAATCCCCAATGGTTTGCACGGAGTTGATAACACAAATAACCACCATTGAAGCAATGGCCGCGGTGTGAAACTCCATCTCAAACGGCATTAGTTTAGGAACGGCTACCCAGGATGCATTGGCGACGTTGTCGAAACTAACCAAGCCCAGCGATAGGGAGAGTAAATAGCCCACCACAATACCGACAATAATGGCTGAGAGCTTAATCACCCCTTTACCAAATTGAGCTGCAATTAAGACAGTGAGCAACGTAACGACAGCGACGATCCAATTGATTGGGTCACCAAAATTGGCCGCATTGACGTTTCCACTGCCTGCCATATAACGGATAGCGATGTCATATAGCGACAGACCGATCACCAACACCACGGTTCCTGCCACGACAGGGGGGAACAAGTGGCGAATGTATTGGATGAAATAGCCCACCACGACCATCGTCATACCGCCAATCAACTGAGCGCCGAGTATGCCTTCAATTCCATATTGAGCGCCAACTGCTACAAGCGTTGGTACGTAGGCAAAGCCGACACCAAAAATGGCAGGTAGGCGTGCTCCGAACTTCCACACGCCATATAGATGGAACACAGTGCAAACACCTGATGCCAGCACAGCAATCTGAATAAGCAGAAGCTTTTCTTCAACGCTCGCGCCGACGACCCCGGCAACGATAATAGGAGGAGTTATCACGCCAGCAATCATGGCGAGTAGGTGCTGAAGAGAAAGTGGCAGTACCTTTAGAAATTTAGGTTTTCCATAAAAATCAAAGAGGGAGGTGCTCTTTTCATCTATTCGCGTTCGCTCTTCCGACGAGGATGTGGCGTCACTCATGAAGGACTCTCCTTTGTTGTTGTATTCAATGATTTGGAATTATTGTTCATTTTTAAAGTTGATACTGTACACAAAAAATCTGCTGAAAATAAATAATTTCGCCCTGTTTATGCTCATCTATTTGGCTAATAGCGCTTCTTGCTGCGAAAAATAGCGTGCTGGCTTCACCGCTGCGTCTATCATATTTCTTATTCAAGCTTTTGATTTTTAATTTATTTTTGGAACTCTTCACCAGGGCTAGGCTTGTGCTTAGATGCCCGGTCGTCGCCTAGGCAAGAAAATTTGAGCAGCTAGAGTTACGTCAAAATTGTGGTGCTCAACGAGGTACATAGCGCTGCCAAATAAAGATGTATACAAAAATACTTTGAAATGTGTCGATTTTTTATATAGAAATGTAGTCATTGGGTTTTGAGCTGTGGCGTGTCTCATCCGCTGTTGAGCTGCTGATGGTTAGCAATACATAGGAAAAAGACATAGTAGTGGCTCTAATTACATTAATAAAATATCGGAGAAACCAATGGGTTACGTAACAACTCATGTTCTGGATACTGCGCAAGGCTGCCCAGGCGAGGGGGTCAAAATTGATCTGTACCGTGTCGTTAACGGTGAGCGCAGCTTCCTCAAAACGGTAACCACCAATGATGATGGCCGCTGTGACCATCCCATATTAGATGGCGACGAACTACAAGAAGGGGAGTACGAGTTGGCGTTTCATGCAGGCGACTACTTCGCCAGTCAGGCTGGTCGAGTTGCCAATAATAACGGGCCTGCGTTCTTAAATGTGATACCGCTTCGCTTCGGGGTCAATGACGCCACACAGCACTATCACGTGCCATTGCTGCTATCGCCCTATGCCTACTCAACGTATCGCGGCAGCTAAAGAGGCTTCATCAATCGTTTTGCTAAAAATAGCCCTGATAAAAAACATAATGCTGCCGACTAACAATAAACAAATGAGGCGAGGAAGCCGATATGCTGTCCTACTTAATTGATTTTTCTAATTTTATGCTTCGCTGGCTACACGTTATTGCCGCGATTGCCTGGATTGGTGAGTCTATCTACTTTGTTATGCTAGATAATGGCTTAAAATCCCCCAAAGATGAAAATTGCCGTAAAAAAGGCGTATTTGGTGAAATGTGGGCCGTGCATGGCGGCGGCTTCTACCATAACCAGAAATATGCTACTAGTCCGGAAAAACTGCCTGATGACCTCCACTGGTCTTTCTGGAAGGCTTATACCACTTGGTTGTCTGGCTTCGCTCTATTCATCATTTTGTACATGTTTAATCCTGGCTTTTACTTGGTTAACCCCAATAGTAGCTGGGAGTGGGCTGCCAATATGACCGGCTGGCAGGCCAACGTTTTAGCGCTGACCTTCTTGCTGCTGGGGTGGGTGGTCTATAACGAAATGTGTAAACGCATCAGCCCCAACATGGAGCGCGATGGCCTATTAAGTATTGGTGTTGCAATCATGATGGTGGTCGTCGCGTATCTGAGTACTCACATGTTCTCAGGTCGTGCCGCATTTCTATTGACCGGGGCGGTTATGGCAACGGCGATGTCTGCCAACGTGTTCTTCTGGATCATTCCTGGGCAGCGCCGCATTGTTAAGGCAATGAAAGCTGGCGAAACGCCAAATCCGTTAGACGGCAAACGTGGTAAGCAACGCTCGGTACACAATACGTACTTTACGTTACCCGTTGTCTTATTAATGATCAGTAACCACTACTCCTTTGCATACTCTCACGCTTATGCATGGGTCATCATGGCATTGCTGATTTTTGCGGGTGCCTTAATTCGTCAGTATTTCGTGTTGATGCATGCTGGCAAAATACGGCCTGGTTATCCTGCCGCAGGCGTTGCCTTGATTATGGTGGCGTTTTGGATAGGGATGCCAGCTAACCAGCAGGCTAATGCTAGTGCAGAGAGTGGGCCAGATATTACTGATGTGCAGGCGGTTATTGAGCAGCGCTGCGTTGCGTGCCATTCCCAAACGCCAACACAACCCGGTTTTTCTGCTCCTCCTGCGGGCTTTGCCTACGATAACCTTGAGCAAATTTTGCATCACAAAGAGAGCATTCAGCAGGTCGTAGCCAGTGGATACATGCCTCTCGGCAACATGACCAGTATGACAGATGAAGAGCGCGCCTTGATTGGAGAGTGGTCTGAGTAACTAGCTCGCTCGTTGTGAGGTCAGTAGCTAGCACTTTCTAGCGCTCTAGCGGTGTTAGCTGCTGTATTAGCTGAGTTCCTTAACGCATGCTCAATGTTGCTTTAAATCATGAATGGCAATCGGCCAGTAGTGGATTTGTGCAGGCGTTGGGGGTTTTACGTTATCTCGATAATACAAATAACGAAGTGAGTTAACCCGCCATGAGTGATAAGGAAAAAAAGCATTTAATTCCCGCGCTTGAACGAGGGCTAACGATTTTAATGGAACTCAATCGTCATCATCGTGAAATGAGTTTTGCTGAGATCGTCAAACGTGTTGGCTATCCCCAGTCGACGTCATATCGCGCAGTACAGACCTTGGAGCATATGGGGTTTCTACGCCATCACCCGGTCACTGGACTGTATTCGCTGGGTGTTAACGTGCTAAAGCTGGGCTTTGAATATGTGGCCTCATTAGATGTTGTGCAAGTAGGCCACCCCGTCATTGAGTCGCTATGCGAGCAGACCGGCTGCTCAAGTCATATTGCGGTTCGCGATGGAAGGGATGCCGTTTATGTGGCCCGTGTGGGTGCTACTAACGCCACAATTCGTCGCGTTAGCGTTGGAACAAGAATTCCGCTGCACTGCACGTCATTAGGGCGACTACTGCTGACAGACCTCTCAAAAGAAGAATTTGAATCGCTCTATTCTGATGATCAATTGCTTAATAAAGAGCTTGGCGCCCCCATTCGGCGGAATGTGCTGTGGGATCTAGTTCAGGAAGATCGTCAGCGTGGTTATGTCATTGCCGACTCTTACTATCACTTTGGAATTTCGTCGATTGCCTACCCGCTCTACAACCATGATGGGGTAGTGGAGGGCGTCGTTAGTATCATGGTGCCGGTACATGAGTTTGCCGAGGATGAGCGAGCCAAGTTGCAAACGCTGGTGCAAGAAGCCGCGAGAACAATCTCCGATATGCTCGGGCACGATCAAGTCCTTGCGAAACGCGATGGCTAGATGTTGCAGATGGCAATAGCGCTCTGCACGCGGGGGTAAATCTACACAATGTCTACCAAGGTATGGACTGGATGCAAAAGCACCGGTCCAGTTGGCATGCCTGTATTACCACTGCTAGGCGTGTTGCGTTAGTCACTCGTGTGCTCCCAGGTGCGTGTTTTTACTTAATTTAATTCATATTAGGCATTTGATTTTAAATGCTTTTTGTTGATTTTGATGAGTTTAATGGAAATATTTTCCATTAAATATTGACAGTGTGCCGGATGGCGCATACTTTGAATATGGTCTCGTATACAAAATTAAATACAAAAATGAATACTAAGTGTATTCACTCTTCGAGGAGAAGTTGTGATGGCTAAAATGACAGCTGCAGAAGCCGCCATTCACGTCCTGAAAAAAGAAGGTGTTGATGTTGCCTTTGGTGTGCCAGGTGCTGCGATCAACCCTTTCTACGCTGCGATGCGTAAAGTAGGGGGTGTAGATCACGTGTTAGCACGCCACGTGGAAGGCGCCTCACACATGGCGGAAGGGTATACACGCACAACCGCTGGCAACATTGGTGTGTGTATCGGCACCTCTGGCCCCGCAGGCACGGATATGATTACGGGCCTGTATTCAGCCAGTGCTGATTCAATTCCGATTCTATGTATCACTGGCCAAGCACCTCGCTCCAAGATGCATAAAGAAGACTTCCAGGCCGTCGATATTCAGACGATTGCTGGCCCGGTGACCAAGTGGTCCGTCACGGTGATGGAACCTGCCCAGGTGCCGCGCGCGTTCCAGAAAGCCTTCCAGCTTATGCGTTCTAGCCGTCCAGGGCCGGTACTGATCGATCTTCCCATCGATGTACAGATGAGCGAGATCGAGTTTGACCCAGACACCTACGAATCACTTCCGGCTTATAAACCCTCAGCAACCCGTGCCCAAGTTGAAAAGGCACTGACGCTGCTCAACGAAGCCGATAAGCCGCTGATCGTAGCCGGTGGCGGTATCATCAATGCCGATGCTGCTGAGCAATTAGTTGAATTTGCTGAGCTAACCGGCGTGCCGGTGATCCCGACGCTAATGGGATGGGGAACGATTCCTGATGACCACCCGTTAATGGCAGGTATGGTGGGGCTGCAAACGTCGCACCGCTACGGCAATGCGACCATGTTGGCCTCTGACTTTGTCATGGGGATTGGTAATCGTTGGGCAAACCGACACACTGGCAATGTTGAAACGTATACAAAAGATAGAAGGTTTGTTCATGTTGATATCGAGCCTACGCAAATAGGTCGTATTTTTGGACCTGACTACGGCATCGTTTCTGACGCAAAGCTTGCCCTGGACCTGTTTATCGACGTCGCGCGTGAAATGAAGGCCAGCGGACAGCTTAAAAACCGTAGTGCCTGGGCCGAAGAGTGTCAGGAGCGTAAGCGCACGCTACTGCGCAAAACGCACTTCGATAATGTGCCGGTGAAACCGCAGCGTGTTTACGAAGAAATGAACAAGGTTTTTGGCAAAAATGCGCGCTATATCAGCACCATCGGTTTGTCGCAGATTGCCGGCGCTCAGTTCCTGCATGTGTACAAGCCTCGTCACTGGATTAACTGTGGTCAAGCTGGGCCACTAGGCTGGACAGTGCCTGCTGCACTGGGTGTTTGCCGTGCCGATCCTGATGCTGAAGTGGTTGCGCTGTCAGGCGATTACGACTTCCAGTTCATGGTCGAAGAGCTAGCGGTTGGGGCACAGTTTAACTTGCCGTATATCCACGTGCTGGTGAACAACTCTTATCTCGGTTTGATTCGCCAGGCCCAGCGTGGCTTCGATATGGATTACTGTGTCCAGCTCTCGTTCAAAAACATCAACTACACCGACGAAGAAGCGGCGCTCGCTGAGTACGGCGTAGATCACGTGTCGGTTGCTGAAGGCCTTGGCTGTAAAGCGCTGCGTGTCACTACACCCGATGAGATTGCACCTGCGTTAGAGAAAGCGCGTGAGCTAATGCGTCAATACCGTGTGCCGGTCGTAGTGGAAATCATTCTCGAGCGGGTTACCAATATCTCGATGGGCACTGACCTTGATGGGGTTAATGAGTTCGAAGCGTTAGCTGAAAACCTAACCGATGCACCGAGCTCTATCGCCAGCCTGACGTAAGGCACCAAGGTGCTTTCAGGCAAGTCGCTGAAGTCGTTATTAAGACGCTAAAACGTTAGGAGAACACTATGGCTAAGTTTGCCGCTAATCTCAGTATGCTGTTCACTGAAGTCGATTTTCTTGATCGCTTTGAGGCCGCCGCAAAGGCGGGATTTAAAGGGGTTGAGTACCTTTTTCCCTATGACTATGCGGCAGCTGACATCAAGCAGCGCTTGGATGCGAATGGCCTAACCCAAGTGCTGCACAACTTACCTGCGGGAGATTGGGGAGCTGGTGAGCGAGGCATTGCTTGTCATCCCGACCGGGTAGAAGAGTTTCGTGCCGGTGTGGATAAAGCGATCGACTATGCCACTAAGCTTGAGTGCAAGCAGGTGAACTGCCTTGCGGGTATTCAGCCTGAGGGCGTTAGTGATGCTGAAGCTCACCGTACCTTGGTCGAAAACCTTCGCTACGCCGCCGAAAAACTCAAAGCAGCCGGCATTTTGCTGCTTGCAGAGCCTATCAATACCCGTGATATTCCAGGCTTTTTCCTTAATCGCACCGAGCAGGCGTTGGCACTTTTTGACGAAGTCGGCAGCGATAACTTAAAGCTGCAGTATGACATCTACCACATGCAAATCATGGAGGGTGATCTTGCGCCCACTATTGAAAAGCATTTTTCACGTATCGCTCACGTGCAGTTGGCGGACAACCCGGGACGCCATGAGCCAGGAACGGGTGAGATCAATTATCCCTTCTTATTTAGCCACCTGCAGCAGCTTGGCTATGACGGCTGGATCGGCTGCGAGTACAAGCCCAAGACCACGACGGTAGAAGGTTTAGGTTGGTTAGATAAGGCGCGTTAACCCTGTATGACTTAAAACAGGCAAGTGAGTAGATAGTCGTTAACTCAGGAAATCTAAATCATTTAGAAGCAATAGGTTGGTTTCTAAAAGACGCGAATGGAGAACAATTATGAGTAAGATTGGTTTTATTGGTTTAGGCATTATGGGTCGTCCTATGGCGGGGCACCTGCTCGACGCTGGTCACTCTTTAGTGACTGTTAAACGCGGCACTTTGGATGCTGCGCTTGCCGAAAAAGGCATGAGTGAAGTCGCTTCACCCAAAGCAGTGGCTGAAGCGTCTGACGTCATTATCACCATGGTGCCCGACACGCCCGATGTCGAAAGCGTGTTATTTGGTGAGGAAGGCGTGATTGAAGGCCTGAAGCCCGGCACCCTGGTGATTGATATGAGCTCTATTGCTCCAATGCAGACCCAGGCATTTGCCAAGCGGATTACCGAGGCGGGCGGAGAGTTTGTCGATGCGCCGGTTTCTGGTGGTGAAGGTGGTGCAATTAACGCTGCGCTTACCATCATGGTGGGTGCAACAACGGAAGGGTTTGAGCGAGCTAAGCCATATCTGGACGTTGTTGGGAAGACGATTACCCACATCGGCGGCCATGGTGCAGGTCAGACGTGTAAAGTGGCTAACCAGATTGTGGTTGCGCTGACGATTGAAGCGGTGGCAGAAGGGTTGCTGTTCGCCTCTAAAGCAGGTGCTGATGTCGCTAAAGTACGTGAATCACTGATGGGCGGTTTAGCTCAATCGAAAATCCTAGATGTTCATGGCGAGCGTATGATCAAGCGCACCTTTGAGCCTGGATTCCGCGTTCGTCTGCACCAGAAAGATCTCAACTTGGCGTTAGAGGGTGCCAGGACGTTAAATCTGTCATTGCCCGGCACTGCTAATGCACAGCAGTTGTTCCAAGCATGTGTTGCCAACGGGGGGCAGGATTGGGATCACGCAGGTATTGTGCGCGCTTTAGAGAAGTTGGCCGACCATGAGGTAGGCCAATAACGTGCCTTTGTCAGGCAGGTCAGCGTCTGCTGGCCTGCCATTAAGCTCTTTTTGCTAAGCATTAAGTTATTTTTACTAGGCATTAAGTTCTTTTTACTGAGCTTTCCAAGCGCTGTTTTTTTATTCTTTTCTAAGCTCCTTTCTGAGCCCTTTTCCTGATCCCTGCCCGAGGAGTCTTTTGATGAATTCCCTTGTTCGCCTGGCGCCTTTTACCAGTGAAGAGGCGACCCGCCAGTGGCTGAATCAACTGGCCGAAACGGCCATTGCTGCGGTACATCCTGATAGCTTATTAACTGCCCAATTGCCTGAAAAACCGCCAGGCCGAACTGTCGTCGTGGGTGCGGGTAAGGCCGCCGCCGCCATGGCACGCGCATTAGAGTTGGCGTGGGAAAAACGCGCTCGTGAGTCAGGCGAGGAGATCGACTTAACAGGCGTAGTCGTGACCCGTTATCAGCATGGGGCAGCCTGTCGCTATATCGATGTACTGGAAGCCTCTCATCCAATGCCTGATGCGCTGGGTGAGCAAGCCGCTAAGCGCATGCTTGATGAAGTAAAAGGCCTGGGTGAAGACGATCAAGTGATCGCACTTATCTCCGGCGGCGGCTCCGCGTTAATGACCCTGCCAGCGGACGGCATTTCGTTAGCAGATAAACAGGCGCTGAATAAGGCGCTACTTCGCTGCGGTGCACCGATCCGTGAAATCAACACCGTAAGACGCCATTTGTCTGCAATTAAAGGTGGGCGGTTGGCCACTGCAGCGCACCCTGCACAAGTGGTGACGCTACTTATTTCGGATGTTCCTGGTGACGTGCCTTCCTTAATTGCCTCAGGCCCGACGCTGCCGGATAACACAACGTCGTTAGATGCATTGGCAATCTTAAACCGCCATGAGATTGAGGTGCCTGAGCATGTGCAGCGCCATTTAATGGCCGATCATCGTGCGCCTCAGACCTGGAACCAAGGATTTGCACGGGACAAATCGACTATCCTAGCCCGCGCGCGCGACGCACTGAAGGCCGCCCAGCTCAGCGCCGAAGAGAGTGGCCTAGAGGTAAGAGTGCTAGGTGATGATCTTGAAGGAGAAGCAAGAGATCTAGGTATTGCCCAGGGGCGTATGGCGTGCAAGCTGCAGTCTGAAATTACTCGTCCGCTGCTGGTACTGTCAGGTGGTGAAACCAGCGTTACCGTGCGTGGTAATGGGCGAGGAGGGCGCAACGTTGAGTACCTGCTGGGGCTTTTTGATACGCTAAAAGGGTGTGATGGCATTTATGCGATTGCGATTGATACCGATGGTATTGATGGCTCTGAAGATAACGCAGGCGCGTTAATTGGGCCTGAATGCTGGCAGCGGGCGAAGGCATTAACGCTTTCTGCGCAGGATTATCTTGCTCGTAACGACGCGTACAGTTTCTTTGACGCGTTAGATGACCTTGTGGTGACGGGGCCAACCCGAACCAATGTTAACGATTTCCGAGCGATTCTTATTCTACCCAACCCGTCGTAAGGCTGTGGTTGTGCCCGAATATCGATCCAATTACCCGTTAAGGCATTGTTTTGCGTGGTTCTGAGTGGTTGTCAGAGGGGTAAACATGATAAGTTTCGTCGAGGTTCATTAGAGAGTTAGGCCATGACCCTCGGCTGGCACAAGAAAGGTTTTACCAAAACGAAAGAAGGTCGCGTTAGCGACCAAGATATTGTTGAACACATCCGGTCTGCGGTACTGATGCAGCGGCTGGCACCGAATACAAAACTGCCCGAAGTCACCATCGGCGATGTATTTGGAGTCAGCCGTTCAGTGGTGCGTAAAGCGTTAACGCGGCTTGATGCAGAACATGTTATCGACCAACGGCCAAATCAGGTCGCCCGCGTTAGAGCGCCTTCGATTGACGAAACGCGAGAAACTTTTTCCGCGCGTAGGTTAGTGGAAGGTGAGATTGTCTCGCTGTTGGCGGGTAAGCTGGATGTGGCGACTTACAAAGCGTTAGAGAAGCAAGTCGCCCTTGAAAAGCAGGCGTTTGAAAACAGTGACGAACCGTCACGCATCGAACACTCCCTCAATATTCATCATCTCCTTGCCCAGCATGCTCCTAATCGTATCTTAGGAGCGATGTTGACCGATCTCGTCTTGAGAACGTCAATTGTCATCGCTCTCTATAAGCGTCCGGGATTGTCTTCTTGCTACTTAGAAGGCGATCATGCCAACTTGCTTGGGCACTTGGCGAGTGGTGATGCGCAGGCGGCTAAGCAGGCGATATACACGCACCTTAATAGCTTAGAGTCTTTGCTGGTGCTGTCGTCTCAAGAGCCGGAAAACGACGACTTGATGACTATTCTAGGCGGTAAATCTGTTAGGGCGTGATTCGCTAGAACTAGGTTTTCGTTAGCCCCGGGTTTTCGCTAATGACAGCTTTTCGCTAACAATAGATTTCAATGCTCCGAACTGATGTCTCAAAAAAGCGGCGCCCATTGGGCGCCGCTGGTGGCTTACTGTGAGACGATTACAGCAGCAATCGACGAATATCCGTCAGCACATCAGCCAGGAAGGCCGTGAAACGTGCTGCATCGGCACCGTTAATTGCCCGGTGATCGTAGGAGAGCGAGAGCGGCATCATTAAGCGCGGCTGGAAGGCGCTGCCATCCCATACCGGTTTCATCTGCGCTTTCGATACTCCCAGGATCGCCACTTCCGGCGCATTAACGATCGGTGTGAACGCGGTTCCACCAATCGAGCCAAGGCTCGAAATGGTGAAGCAGCCACCGGTCATCTCATCACGCTTTAGCTTCTTGGTTTGCGCTTTTTTGCCTAGCTCTGCCATCTCCTTGGCTATCTCAATCAAGGATTTCTTATCGGCGTTGCGCACTACCGGCACCATCAAACCATCCGGGGTATCCACGGCAATCCCGATATGCACGTAGTTTTTCCATACCAGCATTTCGCCGTCGCCTTTCAGGCTGACGTTGAACTGGGGGAATTTACGCAGGGCAAAGGCACAAGCTTTGACCATAAACGGCAACGGTGTCAGCTTAGCGCCCTGGGCTTCGGCCTCGGCTTTCATGGCCTTACGGAAGCTTTCAAGCTCGGTAATGTCGGCCTCGTCGAACTGTGTCACGTGAGGCACATTGAGCCAGCTGCGGTGCAGATTGGTCGCGCCCATCTTGAGCAGGCGGCCCATCGGCTTCTCTTCGACGTCACCAAACTGACTGAAGTCGACGTCCGGTATCGCGGGGATGCCAGCACCACCACTCGCCGCCGGGGCAGCCGCTGCTTGTGCTTTACCCTGGTTGGCAATGGCCTGCTTCACGTAGGCCTGCACATCTTCTTTCAGCACCCGGTCTTTCGGGCCACTCGGCTTAACAAGACCGAGGTCGACGCCGAGCTCACGTGCCAGCATGCGTACTGCTGGGCCTGCATGTACTAGCTTACTATCCCGCGGTTGATAAGCAGCGATTTGTGCTTCCGGACTCGGGGTACCTTCAGGAGAGGGCGCTTGCTTTACTGGTGCTTTAGCGACAGGTTCTTCAACGGCCGGATCTTCAGCAGCGGCTTGCGGCTCGCTGGTGGCTTGGCTTGCGGCTTGCGCTGCGTCTTCTTCAGCCGATGCATCACCGCCGTCGCCAGCGATTTCCATCTGGCCGATCACGTCGCCTTCCGAGACGCTATCGCCTTCTTTGACCGTGAACGCAACGATCTTGCCGCCGTGCGGGCTGGGCACGTCCATGGAGGCTTTGTCAGACTCCAGGGTAATCAGGGTGTCTTCGGCGTTGACCTCATCACCGGCGCTAACCGCGACGTCGATGATTTCAACGCTGTCGGAACCGC
>Ga0208300_100249_pt1 | contig 48530 bp, 45 predicted proteins | sample 23_taG_FD_184096 | JGI IMG/M metagenome (GOLD analysis project Ga0208300, IMG submission 184096) | Marine viral communities from Cariaco Basin, Caribbean Sea - 23_WHOI_OMZ (SPAdes) (version 2) | ecosystem: Environmental > Aquatic > Marine > Oceanic | place: Caribbean Sea: Cariaco Basin...
GTGGACACACAATCAATGCGGATAATCAAGCCTCATTCAACATAGGTAATCGAATCAAATTAGATGTTCTAAGAGATAGATTACATAACTATGATGAATTTGGACAATGTACGCCTAAAATAATGAGTAGAGATACGATTAAGCGTACAATTAAAAGCTCCTATAAGGAGCAATCACTATTGAACGGTGATCCCTTTGAAGATTGCAAAGGAGAAACCAATTCCAAGTGTGTAGCGTAGCGAAACATTTGGTGTTGGTAGTTCATATATAAAAAATCAACAATGGTCGATTCTTTTTGTAACCTTTATATTTTTGATAAACATGTTGTTATTGTAGAACAGGAGGATAGTTATGGCATGTCTGTTGATAACTGTTTTGATATCTTTATTGATAATTTAGTTAAAACTTCTCCATTAAGTTTAGAAGAATTAAAAAACAAAACATTCATTGTTAAATCTACTGGTATATCTGGATCTTACAAAATTGATTATGATTTTGAAAATCATTGGTATTCAACTAATTCTTATTCAAAACTTCCTTTTTATTTATCTAAATTAAAATAAATATAATTATAAAAGCTTCTTCTGAATCTTTTATTTTAACTCTATATGAAATATTGTAATTTTTATGTTTTATGTTAATTTTGATGTTAGCAAAAATGATTGCTTGCTTGATAGTCTTAGGCGAAACTTAATTGTATCATTATTTTAATTAAACATATAAAACAACCATTTTTTTATTGGTTGATTATGCGCTATCCACATCAAATAAACCAAAACAATAAAAATGGAGAATTTTATTATGAAATACATCAATATATCTACGCTTAAAAAACAAGCAAAAAGAAATAGAAAAAATAACCAAAATATTAAAAATCATGCTGAATCTTTAAACTTAATTGCACGAGAATACAATTTTGATAAATGGGAAGATCTTATAGATAATTCTGTACTATTAATTCAAACTGATATTAAACAAGATAAGAAAAGTATTAAAGATGAAAATCCTCAAATTTTACTTGAAAAAGTCATAAATAATATCTCTAATAGATATAATTTTTTAAAAGAAATAATGTTAAATGAAGATTATTATTATTTAGCAAAAACTCTACATAATTTATGTATGAGCAACACTGAAAAAGAAAGTATGTGGGAAGATAGAGCCTTTATTTTAATGAAAACAATATGTTTTTTATTTTACAAAACAACTAAAAATAAAACTGATCATAATTATTTATATTCTTTACTTAATAGAGAAACCTTTCTAGGTATTATTGAGAAAAACTTTAAAGAACTTATGAAATATCCTATTATTTCTGATTTCATCAATAATCATCTTTGCTATTACACAAAACCGACTATGGCAGAACCAAATCCTACACAAAATGAAGTATTAATAGAACAATATGGCTATTTAACTATGCAATACTCAGTTAAATTTGGTATTTTAATCGAAGAATTGGAAGTTTTTAAAAGTGCGGATAAGTATGCAATTATAGAAGAATTAAAAAATCCTAAGTCAGTTCTTGCATACAGTGTATATTTTGATAAAGATAAAGAATTTGTTAACTATATGATAACTTTATTAGGCAAGGAAGTTTCTTTTTATGATAAAGAGTTTAGAGAGAAAAATCTTGATTTATTAAATAAAATAAAAACTGAATTATAATACATTTATATTAAATAAAAAAAGCTTCAACATGAAGCTTTTTTGTTATCTTTGATATATTCTTACCCATTGTTGAGAATTTTCATCGACTCCACTTGTGTCATTAAACCAAGGACCTGTACCGTAGATTCCCTCTCTTTGATCTTGTAGACAAAACCACCAATGATTAGCCTCATAAGCCATTGATAAAGTGCAACTATTTTCCATGTACTCATTTCCGTAAGTACCCAATGACAAACCTTGCCATCCATCAGTTCGATCTGCATAATAGAAATTTCCACCTGTTTGATTGTAATCATTTCCTACTGGATCTTCATTGTAAGCATTTGTTTGACTAAATATAACGTGACGGAAAATTGTAGAACTATCATGAATAAAAAATTCATATCTACCATTTCTGCTCATATTTCTAAATGAATATAAATATGAAAAATTAATATTCGCACCAACGTTCCAATCACTATTTGATACTAAATCTCTACTTACTGAATCTGAATTACTGTAATAAACAAGTGTCCAGCCTCCACCGTATACTGTCATATCACAATAAACATTAAGTGGTGTTGAACCGTCTGGATAAACTGTATAATTTCCATCTCCTGTGGATTGACCTGAATTTAATATATCAAGACAAGAATTTGGATTGCTTATAAGTTCATTTTCTTCATTATTTTGTGATTCTGGTTGGATTTCAGAAACTACTACATCTTTTAAAATACTTTTATTTACACTTAGTAAATAATCTTCGGCATTTAAAATCATTGAACCCACTAATATTGGAATAGTTAATATAATTTTTTTATTTTTCATTTTTTTATATTTGTTTATAATAGTATAGTAACATAATTAAAAAACAAGTAAATCTATTAAATCTATTTTTAGTTGAATTGATTTCTAATTTTAATATGTTAATATTTCGGTACTATTTAAGAGGTTATTATGATTGGAAGAATTAAAGGTACATTAGAACATATTAAAGCAACAGAAGTATTAATTGATGTTAATGGTATTGGTTATGAAATACAAATGCCAATGACAAGTATTTATCAATTACCAGAAATTGGTGAAAGTGTCACCGTTTATACTCATTTAATTGTTCGAGAAGATCTTCATCTTTTGTGTGGATTTATAGATGAAAATGAAAAAACAATGTTTAAAGAACTCATTAAAACAAATGGTGTCGGAGCTAAAATGGCTTTAACTATTCTTTCCACTATGTCTGCTTCTGATTTTTTGAAGGCTGTTAATAATTCTGATATCAATAGTCTTACTAAAATACCAAAAATCGGCAAAAAAACAGCAGAACGACTTTTAATTGAAATCCGAGATAGATTTAAAAATATAAGTATCGAAAGCAACAATCATACGCCTTCTAATTTTAAAGAAGATGCCGTGAATGGATTAGTTGCATTAGGTTACAATAATAAAGAAGCTAAAAACATGATTGATAATGTTCAAAATGAAGATTTAAATACAGAAGAACTTATTAAAGAAGCGTTGAAGAATGTTTTTTAGTGGCAACATTAATTTTTAATAATGATGAATTAAAAAATGAATATAAAACCTTATATAATATTATTATAAAGTAAGAAATAAAATAAAAATTTTTTAAATGAATTTGGAATAGATTGGAAGAATAAATCCTTTAAATTATCTTGTTTTTCTTTTTGGTTTTCTGTATAATAAACTATTATTTAATAGGAGAATGCAAATGCAATTTAAACAATGTACATTAGACACAAATATTGAAAATTTAGCAAAAGAATATACTTATCACGTTTTTTATCCTGAAAATGAAAGCAAACCAGAATTTATTGATGATTCTTCTATTTTTTTAGGCACTGATTATGCTACTTCTGTTATTTGTAAAGATAGAAAAGAACTTGATTTATTATTGAATGAAATTACCGAAGAATATTATGAAATATTAAAATCAGAATACTGTTATTCAGGTATTCACGTTGTCGAAATAAATGGCGTTTTTTGTGTTTCTCTTGAAATTGATTATTTTGAAGAAGAAAAATGTGACGAAATCATGAATAAATTTATTGTTCTTGGAGCACAATGCGATGATGTAACTTTAGTTGATTTAACTTTTTATCGAAAAGCTGTTAATGAAGGGACTTTTAAAGATAGAGGATTTGAAGATTTGCAAGAATTCTTTGAAGAAGAATTTTCTCAGCTTGAAGACGAATATATTGCAAACGACAAAGAAGAACAATTTAATGAACTTGAAATGTCTATTGATTTCTATCTTAGAATATTAGAATATTGCGGAGAAGGCTCTCAAAAAGAAAAACTTGATTATATTCTTGATCAAGTCCAAGATTATTTAATTATTTAATATTAATTTGATAAAGCCAAGAAAATTATTCTTGGCTTTAAAATCTGTGATATAATAATTATATAACAAATTAAATGTATTATTATATGAGAGAAGAAGATTTAGTTGATAATTGGTGTACTGAAATTGGTTTAGAAAATGAAGGTTGGCTAAATAATGGCGAAAATGGTAATGCTTATACCATTTCAGACAACAAAGTAATAAAAATCACTTCTGATCATAATGAATTTATTTCAACTTATAAAATATCTAAATCAGACAATCCGAATCTACCCAAAATATATGATATGAGAGTCTTTCCTAATGGAGAATTAGGAATACTTATGGAAGAACTTGTTACAGATGGTATAGAAGAATTATATAGAGAAGCTGAATCTATAGCGCAAGATCAAGGAGTTTATTCTATTTTAGATATAGAAATTGAAGAAGTTGAAGATAAAGATCCAGAAGTTATAAAATTCATTAAAGATATAATTCAATCTCAATATATGTATCAATTAGAAGGCATAAATGATTTTGATATACAACCTAATAATATCGGATTAAATAGTAAAGGCAATTATATATTATTTGATCAAACAAAAAAAGACGCGATTGATTATGATGAAGATATATTCAGAGATATAGAAGACGCACTAAAAGAAAACTTTATTATAGATCCAGAAGAACCAATCAAAAAATCTATATCCATAGAAAAGTTATATGTTGACAAAAATATACTTCATGAAACTTATAAAGATATATATAATAAAAAATATAGCCAATCAAATGAACCTATTGAGTGCCAATATACCAATCAAGGCATTCTACAAGTTATAGATGGAAATCATAGGTACTTTGAAGCACTTTTAACTAATAAAGAAAAAGTTGATATAGTTATCACTTATGATGAAAGATGTGGTTATGATAATCCACATTATAAATCACTTGATAATTATGATAAATTTGAGCCTGATTTTGACAAATTCTATTCTGGTTTAGAATTTGAATTTGACGAAGAAACCCTTTCTTATATGTATGAAGACTATATTGATGAACAAAAAAAATCCTTATTAAATACAGTTTCTGATAATAAGCCGATTAATAATAAAAGAAAAATTAAACCTTAAAATGCATTTTTTTGTTTTATTTTATTGTTAATATTTTTTTCATTTTTCTCTTTTAATTTTAAAGAATGATACTCTTTTAATGTTGATTGGAATATTTCGAAAGGATGTGTTTCTTTTAAACTAAATTTTAAATAATTTCTTTTTTGATCATTTTTAGATTTATTTTCAACACTAAACGTTTCTTCTTTTAATTTTATTTCATTATGGCATATGAAACCGCATATATATATATCTACTTCTTTTTCTATTTTTCTTTTTATTAACTTTTTACATTCCTCTAAGCTAATATCATCATATTTTCCATCACTAAAATCTTTATACCATTGTAAATCTTTAGGAATATAAAAAACCTGAGAAACAAAATCTGAAAATGATTCATGAGGGCTTTTTTTATTAACTATAATGTTTCTATTGTTTTCTATTTTTTTTATATTTTTATTTTCATATTTTTCAAAACTTGATTTTACTTCAACTGAATAACTGCTAAATAAATTGGATGATTTTCCATTAAATTCTATTTTTAAATCATATTTATCATTTTCTTTAAAATTATCTACTCTTTCTATATCATATTCTTTTAAAAAATCTTTCATTTTTGGATACAATGATAAAATTTCTCTTTTTATAATATTTTTAGCTAAATCACCTACAAAAATATCCATAAATCTTTGATTAACACTTCTCTTTTTCCAACTATCATATGTATAATTTACTTTTTTTGTAGCGGTTTCAATTGCCCAATCAATATCATTATTATCTATTTTTATTTTTTTCATTAATCTCTATGTTTGTTTTATTCTATAATTCTTTTTTCTTCTGGCAAATCATAAATATTATTTATAAATTTTATAATTTTTTCTTGAGCATCATCGTAATATTTTTTATCAATTTCTGTTGCTATTACTCTTCTATTATTATTAACAGCAGATATAAACTCACTACCAGAACCACCAAATGGTATTAATACTTTATCACCTTCATTTGAATGTGTTCTTATTAGTCTATCACATAATTTTATTGCTTTTATTGTAGGATGACTACTTCTTTCTAAACTACTTTGACTTGCTTCTGTAATATCAGACCAAACATTTGATACACGCTTAAATTTGTTTGTTCTTGGTTTGCCATTTGCACCAAGATCTTTTCTTTTTGACGCTTCTTCTTTATATGGAATATTAAAAGTAAAATCTTTTTCATTATTAACTAAAAACAAGAAATCTTCTCTTGCTGACATATAATTTGTTTTTGCTCCAATTCCTCTTGTATTTGATTGAGTTACCCAATTTCTACGATAAAATAAATTTTCATCTTCAATCATTATTGCAAGCCTTGCAAATGTTATTTGTTTTTCACCCACACTTCCCCAAATAATTAATGTTCCATTTGGTTTCAATACTCTTTTACATTCTAATAACCATTCACGGCAAAAATCAAGATATTCTTGTGGAGTTTTCCATTTGAAATCAAAATCACCTTTAATTTGAAAATAAGGAGGATCTGCTATTACCAAATCAAAACTATTATCTTCTTGTTTTTTAACATACTCCATAAAATCAGTCAGTATGTATTTATCATTTAATGTGTTTTTTAATTCCATGTTAACTCCTAATAATTTTGATATTATAGTTTAAAAAATAAAAATATCAATATTTAAATTATAACATATTTTTTTATATTTATTATTGTTAATGAAAATTATGATAATTTATATTTTATAATTTAGTTAAAAATTCTCCACTAAATTTAGAAGAATTGAAAAATAAAACATTCATTGTTAAATCTACTGGTATATCTGAATCTTACTAAATTGATTATAATTTTGAAAATCATTGGCATTCAACTAATTCTTATTCTAAACTTCCATTTAAGTTATCAAATTTAAAATAATTTTTATACTTTATTATTTTATATTTTAGTATAAATTATTAACAGGTACTTTATAATTTTTTATGGAAACACTATGATAATAAAAGATAAAAAAATAAAAAACTCTAAATACAAACATATTCAACAAGGAGAAGAAGCCGAAAAACAAATGGCATTTTATTTAAAAAGATCTTTTTCTGAAAATAACGAAATTTTTGTTTTTAATGATGTTAAATTTGAATGTAATGGTGAAACAGCACAAATAGATCATCTTATTTTAACCTATTATGGTTTCATTATTGTAGAAAGCAAATCTTGTGTCGGACACTTATCTTATGATAAACATGATCAATGGATAAGACACTACAAAAATAAAGAAGAAGGTATGCCCTCACCTATACAACAAACAAAAAGGCAGTACCAAATTTTAAAAAATATTTTAAATAACAATGCTTCTAATTTATTAGATAAATTTATGTTTTTGCAAAAAAGATTTGGTTTCATTTCTATTGATTCTATTATTTCAGTGGCAGATAAAACAATTCTTAATCATCCAGAAGAAAGAAATGAAAATATTTTAAAATCTGATCAAGTTTGCGATAGGATAAATGATATTATAGATTTACAAAAGAAAATGAATTTTAAAACAAAACTTTTTTTAACAAAAGAAGAAGATTTTGTTTTTAAATTTAAAGAAGAAGAAGTTAATAAGCTTGTTAAATTCATTAAGGAAAATGATATTAATAAATATGAAATAAAAGAAGAAAATATAAATCCTCCTTTAAATAACAATAATATTGAGAAAGAAAATTCTGAGTGTAAACATGATAATAAAATTCATTATGGAAAATTTGGTTATTATTTTAAATGTTCACAATGTAACACTAATACAAAAATAAAAGAAACTTGTAGTTCTTGTAATTCAAAGAATACAAAAATAAGAAAATCAAAAAATGATTTCTTTATTGTTTGCAAAGATTGTAATCAAGAAAAATTTTATTGGAAAAATTAAAATTTCATCTACATTTTCTTTTATTTAATATTAAAGAGTGATATAATCCATATATTATAACAACGGAAATATTTTTATGTCTTATCAATTTGAAAATTTTGTCGAAAATTATGTCAATAGAATAAATGATATTATATATAATCATATATATCAAAATAAATCTGATGTTGATGAAGAAAAACTTTTAATAGATAGACTTGATAAATGTAGAAAAAACATTTCATATTACCTTTCAGAAGAAGGGTTAGAAACTTCTGATTTAATTGATACACCTGATGTTCGAAAAGATTTAAAAAAATCATTAAGAAAAATATATAGTAATGATATTTTAAATAATAAAAATATTGATGACTTTATAACTGTTATGTTTTTTAATCAAGTTGAAATAACGCAAGAAGAAATCAATAAATATGGTCAAAATATAATAAATTATAATATTTCACAAGATATTAATGATCTTTATAATTTTCAATTTTTAGCGATAAGTAAACAAAACAATATTAAAGAGACAGAAGAAGAAGAATTTAAACGTCTTTTTCAAGATTCATTAGAAGATCTTAAAGTTAAAGATAAAGCTGAATTTTTAGCTAATTTTAATATTTTCTTTGAAGAATATCTACAAACTGAAATTGGACAAAAAGAAATTGATTTAATTTTTAAAAAGTTTAAAGAAAATAAAATTAACGATATAGAAGATGCTAAACGGGAATGGATGGAAGATTTAATTAATCTTGCTACTCAAAGTAGTCCTATGTCTAATGAAATTAATATAGAACATGAAGATTCACTTAAAATTAAATCTGGCACTGCAAGCAAAGGACTCTTTGATGGATTTTTCTTTATTGATAAAACAAAATTAACACAAGAAGAAAGTAAAAAATTAAAAGAGGTTAATTCTCTTGAAGAACTTAATAAATTTAAGAAAAACTTAAATTCTATTAAACAAATACAAATTAGTGCTACCGCTGATAAAGGGATTGATATTGAAGGCAACTCTGTTATGAGACATGCTTTGGCTAACACTGTTATTTCTACAACGTTGAATAGCCATTGGATTAATACTGGTGATAAAGATTTTATTGATTTGTTTTCAAGAAAAGATAAAAGTTTACAAGAAAATACTAATATTAGAAATGCAATTATTACTGCTTTTCGTGCTGAGTACCCTGATATAGTTTCTAATATCGAAAATAATTTAACTAAAATAGAAAAAGAAAACGAACAAAAATTTATTTTTGAAAAACTGCAACGTCATATCACAGAAGATCCTGACAGATTTATTAGACTAAAAGTTGAAAATATAGATAGAAATACTATAATGACTGATGAGCATATTAAAGAATACTTTAATTTAAATCATAAACAAATTAAACAAAAAAGAGAAGAGCTTTTCTTTTTAGAAGATCATGAAATAGACCAAACACATCCAGAATTAAATGAAGATCTTATTTTTGAACATAAAAACTATTTTGCTGTATATTTAAATAACGCTTTGTCTAAAAAACGAGAATTAAATATTGATAACTCTTTTGATAGCCCTCTTAACGACTTGGAAAAACACGAAATACTTTTACTTATGCAATATTCAGCTATTGTTAAACAAAAAACGTTTAGTTATTTAAACGAATTTTCACTACCAGCAGCACAAGAATATTTTAATCAAAGTGGTGAAGTAAGAGGAATTGGTGCAAATTTACAATTTGATAATCAAAAATTATCTGAACTTAATATAACTGTTGAAGATATTGATAGATTTGCTATTCATAATTTTTTATTATCCGATAATGCAAAAAATAATTCAGTATTTTTTAATTCAAGTGCAAGAGACAATTTTTCTGTCATTATTGAATCTAATTTAGTAAATGATAACATAGATAACCTTTATAAAAATGACTCTAATTTAAATTCAAGCTTTATATATAAAAAAATTCAAGAATTTAAAAATAATAGAGTTTTTAGTCTTAAATATAAAGATAATATTATTTCACAATCCATTAAAAATAGTAAACTTCAAGAAAAAGACAATAAACTTCAAGAACAAGACAATAAACTTCAAGAACAAGACAATAAACTTCAAGAACAAGACAATAAACTTCAAGAACAAGAATTATTAAAAAAATATGAAAAAATGATCTCAAAAATATCAGGTATTGAAGAATTAGGATATACAAGTCCAGAAGGTGGATTTGATTATAAATTAAATCAGATAATTAAGAGTAATAATACGAGTGCTAAAACATTAGATGATAACGATGAAGTAAAAGAATTCTTAGATCAAGCTGGAATAAAATGGAGAAATGAATCGTTTGAAAATGCTATTAATCAAGCCTATATTGAAGTTGATATTAATTCTTCAAAAAAAATAGATAATACACAAAATAAGAAAAATAAAAATTGCATATAAAAGAATAGAAAACGAAAATATTGAAGATAAAAAATTTGAAGATGGTTTTTCTAAAATTAAAAGTAAAAAGAAAAATAAATAAATATATTATAAAAATTAAAAAACTTATTTGATAATATAAATATTTTGACATTATAAATATTATATAGTATAATTATCGCAAAAATATAGGATTAATTATGATTAATATTTACTTTGGCTTAATTATTACAAAAAATAAAAAAACAAACAAAATAAAACGAGAAATCACCAAGATAACTGATTCACCATATTTAGCTGCTTATTTTTTAGATGAAAGAATTAAAAAAATTAAATCAAATAAAAATTTATTGATTGATTACAAAAACCTTGAAGAAGAATTAATTTCTTATGAGTTTATTGAAGATTTAGAGGTTGAAGAAAAAATACCATATAATATTAGCTTTATAGAAATGACAGAAGAATATAAAGAAAATTTAAAAGCAAGCATGTTGGAGTCAGGATTAAATGAATTTGAGATAGAAGAGTTAACCAATTTTGAAAATGAAGGCTATTATGATGTTGAATTTCTTGACGATTTACAATTTTATAAAAATCAAGAAGAATCAGTTATAAATTCAGTGATTGAAGATTTTTTATTAGATAAAGAAAATAAAAAAATTGATTTTATTGAATTTTGTAATTCAGATGATTATTTAATGGAAATTGAAACCTTTAAAAATAGTAAAAGATATTTACATTATAAAGAAGAAATTGAAAATCTTATAGAAGATGAACAATATGAGGACGAGGAATTTAAAGAAGAAAGTGGAGATTCAATAGATTCTGATTCTTTAGTTTCTCTTTATTCTGCACAAATTCTAAATTATACTCAAGGAATATGGAAAGAACAATTAAATTTTTTTAAAAAACTATATGAAAGAGATGATTTATTCCTAACTATTGTACATACTAACGATTCTTATGGCACATTTGGTAATGATAATAAGCAATATTTATTATCATTCATAAAACAAGAAATTATAGAAGCACTTGAAAATAATACTTTTAATAGCAAAAAATTTGGATTTGTTATGACAATAAGACAATTCACAAATATTATGCATAAACCCAATATACCTATGAAAAGAGTCGCTATGTGTTATATTAATAATGATGGTGTTTTTCCAATATCAAAAAAAGATGCTATACAAGCAAATTCAACTTGTGCTATAACTGGTAAAAAAATCAAAAAAGAAGAAGGAGTGCAATTTGTTGGATTTGAAAATATGTTAGGTTATTTAAATATCAAATAAATCATAAAAGATGTCAATTGAGAAATCTTTTTCAATTTTGTATAAACTTATGATATAATTTTTATATTAACAAAGTAAATTTTTCTTATGTCTCAACGCTTTCATAACTTTATTGATTACTATTTATCTGAAATTAATAATGTTATTTTTGAACAATTAAATGATAAAGAGTACACAGTTTATCATGCTTTAAAAGCATTAATTGAAAAACGTAGAAAAATTCCAGAAATGCTTGATTATTTTGGTTTACCAGAAGATTATTTTAAAACAAGCAATAAAGAAGTCTTAATTAAACAAATTCAAAAAGATTTAAATAGTATTTATGACAACGATATATTTGAAGAAATAGATCAAAATGAATTTATTGATACTTTATTCTTTAATCAAACCCAAATAACATTTAAAGATTTCAGTAAATATGGAAAAAAATTAAAAGAATATAATACAAACAAAAATCTAAATTATCTTTATCAACTCTCTTTTGCTAATTTTGATACTTCAAGAGAGATTAATGAAGGTGAAAGACTTGATTTTAAAATGGCTCTTCGTGATACATTTGAATTAGTTAAAGATTCTGATAAAGCTGAATATTTCTCAAAACTAAATATCTTTTTTGAGGAATATTTAACAACACCTGTTGGTCAAAAACGTTTAGATATTATGTATAAAAATTTCGCTAACAATCTTGATAAAAAAGAAGCCATGAGGGATTGGATAGTCGATCTTTTAAATACTGTTAATCAATGCACACCAAATCGTGATGATTTAGAAATTGATAAAGATGGCAAACTTAAACGTGGAACAGCAGAAGGTGGTATTTTTGATGCCTTATATTTTATTCGAAAATATGATATTAATAAAGCACAACAACAAGAATTAGATAATATTGATAATTTAGAAGATTTAAATAAATTTGATAAAAATTTTGATTCAGTTGCTCAAATACAAATTAGTGCCACTGCTGATAAAAGTATTGATATTGAAAGTAATTCTGTTTTTAGACATTCATTAGCCAATATTGTTATTGCAACAACACTTAATAATCATTATAAAAAGACACGAGAATCTGGATTTATTGATTCTTTTTCAATGCAAGAAAAAAGTGATATTAAATACAATACTAATATTCTAGGTTCTATTATTGATGCTTTTGAAGGCGAACATCCTGAATTAATGAAAGATATTAACGTTGATAAAACTGAATCCCCTGAAAAGTTTTTTATTGCTTTACAAAAAAGCTTAACAAAAAATCCAGAAAAATATATTGATGATAAACTTTCACAAGAAGGATTTACTCCTATCGAACAAAGAGAAATTAAAAAACTTCAAATCGAAGATATGGAAAAGTATTTAAGTTATAATAAAGACGAATCTTATGTAAGAAGTATCTTTGAACCCAAAAGCTATTTTTCAGTTTATTATGAATATGGTATTAGAAAAAAATTAGGTCATATAGACAATAATACTAATAATCAATTAAATGTTCTAAGTATGGCTGAAATAGCACTTTCCATGCAATATTCAGCACTTATTAAACAAAGTGTAACAGAAGATTTAAAGATAACATTGGAAGCTGCTCAATTATTTTTTGAAGAGAATTTTGAAATTAGAGGTATAGCTCGAAACTTTGAAATTAGAAATGATAAATTAAATGAATTATCTATTAACGAAATAGATAAATTTGTTTTAGATAACTTTGTTTTTTCTGAGTATTCTATTGATAATAACGATTTCCTTGATAAAGCAAGACTTAAAAATTTCTCTAAAATTATTGAAGGATTATCAAGAGATGATTTTAATACTTTACAAGAAGAATATCAAAAAGAATTAATATTAGAAAATATATTAAAACTTAAAGATAAAAAATGTTTTTCTAATGATTCAGAATTAACTATTATGTCTCTTATTGAAGAAAAAATACAACGTATAGAAGCACAGAAAGAAGTTTTTAAAGCACAAGAAGAGATTCTATTAATTAAATATAAAGGCTTAATAGATATAATTAAAGATGATTTATCTGAAAACGAAGAACCTAATATTAATAGAGATTATGGAAAGCTATATGAATTTATTAAAAAAGATAATTTAGATATTAATCTTTTAGAAAATGACAACGAATCCTTAAAATTATTTTTAGACTCTCATGGTATTGACTGGAAACATGGTAATCCAAAAGAAGAAATAAAATTTGCATATAAAAGAATGGAAAATGAAAATATTGAATTACCTCAAAATATAAATTCAAATTATAAAGATAATCAACGAATTGATAAAATAAAACAAGAACAAAGAGAAAATCTTGAAGATGAACAATATCAGGATGGTGGAAGAAAAAATAAATTTAGAAATAAACAATAATCTTCTTTTAATTTTATAACTTATAATCCAAATCTGCCAAAAGAATACAACCTTGAACATCCAGAAGGAATTAATTTGGTAATGACACAAGATCAAGTATATTTAGGATATGGTGAGACATTAAGTAAAAATAATGTCTACGAAGATAAAGAAGATATAGAATACGAAAAGTTATCAGAAGAAGAAAAACTAAAATCAGTTTATTTTGCAAAAGAAGAATCAAATGTAGTTAATATATTTAATAAAAAGAAAAGAAGAAGTCCATGAAAAAGTTTGCCTTTAGTTAGCCTAAATTAATCATTATCAAACTAATTATAATTATTATTTTATTTTATTTTTGATATACAATACCATAAATACAATCAATGGTATTATTTGAAATAATAATAAAAACAATAATAAATTCTCTGGCATTGGATTTTTATTTGCTCCCACTGCTAACATTAAGGTAGGTGATAAGAATATAATATTAATAAAATTAATGATAATTGATGATATTGCAAAACTAAAACCATTTTTATACGTAAAAATACACAATAAACCTGAAAGTCCACTTAAAAAATAACCGAATGGTATGAATATACCTATAATTGCAAATACTAATGCGGCTATACCTAATCCTTTTGACATAATTTTCTCCTTTTTTATATCTTTATACAAACATTTTATATGATATTAACAATAAAAAACATAAATTTATAAAAAATAAAGCAATTATTAATTTATTTGTTGATTTATTTTTTAATTCAAGTTTTTGATAATTATTGTTATTATTTATATTTATATCTTCTAATTCTTCTTTTAAAGATTCTTGTTTTTCTTCATAAAAACTATTATTTTCCTTTAATTGAATTTTTATCTCATTTTTTAATGTATTATTTAACTCATTATTATTTGAATTAATTATATTCTTTATTTCACCTATATCTTCTTTGTATCCTTTAAAATAGATTTCAAAATTTTTATTTATTTTTTCAAATAAATTTTTAGCACTTTCTGTATTCTCTATTATATGCTTTAATAATATTCTGCTATTAATACTATTTATTCCTTCTGGCAATTTTATTGTTGATTAATAGGGTGAATTATATTAGATAAAACATTGACTTAAATTTTTTATATCATATAATAACTTCAAATTTAAGAGAACAAAAAAAATGAAAAAAATAAAATTTCCTTTAGAAAAACAATTTAATTCAGAAGTTAGAAATGGAGAAAAATTTTTTAAATTTTTATTTTATATATTTCAAAACATTAAGAATAATGAATTAGTTATGAATAAAATTCATTATAATAAGTTAACTAAATATTTAAAAATTGAAAATTCTAAAAATATAAAATCAACTATAAATCGTTATATAAGAGTATCAAGAAAATTAAACTTTTTTGAAGGAGATAATGCAAAAATAAAGCTTAAATATCCAATCCAAAATCATTTTTTTAATTTGGAAATCAATAAAAACAATATCATAAAAGAAAATATAATAAATATCTTCCTACATGAAATAGAAAACACAGAAATACTAAAAATTATTTATATTTTATGTGACAATCCTAAAATAAATTATTTATCAAAAAATGAAATTGCATTAATTACATTTGAAATAAAAGAAGCTGAAGAGAATGGTTTAAATTTAAATTTAAATGATATTAGAACAATTATTAGAAATTTTAGACAAGATAAAAATAAATATTCTCATACAACCAACATTAAATCTTTTAAAAATTTAATTGATTATGCTGATACTTTAATTAATTATTTAAGTGAAACTTCATGTTTTATAGCAAAATCACATGCGGGTAAAATTATTAAATTAAATCCTAGTTATCAAGATAGAATTAATTTCTTTATTGATTCTGACTATAATGAACGGAAAATTAAGTTAAATAATAAAACCTTTAATAATGATTTTTATAATTTGAATAAAATAAAAATGATTAAAAAAAATAATTATAAAAATATAAATGATGTTATTACTAATCCAATAAGCACTGAAAAGGAAAAAAATAATTATTATGATAAACGTTTTCAAGGATGGGAATTTTTTGAATATTATAATACTTTATTTTTAATTGATTCTTTATATAAAAATGATAATAATACGCACAAATACAGCAAAAAGGCAGCAATTAAATTAGAAAATGGAATTGTTAAAAAAGCAAGTTCTTCAGGCGTAGGTGATTGTTCTGTGAAACTTGATAATATAATTATTAATATAGAATCAACTCTTCTTGATACTGATTATAATCAAATGACTAAAGAATACTATCCAATTCAAGAACATATGAATAAAGAATTGAAATCTTCTCAATATAAAAAAGGGATAATTTTATTCGTAGCACCAATAATAACAGAAAAATTTTTAGAACATATCAATATGACAAATAATAATTCTAAAAATGAAGATTTTTTTATTATACCATTAAACTGTGATGATTATGAAGATTTTTTAAGTAAATATAATAATAATAATTCTTTTGAAAAATTATATAATAAATTAATAGATATAAAAGAAAAAAAATATTTTTACAATGATACATATAAAAGCTTATAAATTAACATTTATAAGCAAGTATTTCAGATATTTTTTCAGATCTTGTTTCATTTTTAGAACTCATTATGTTTTTCCTATAACATTTTTTATATTTAAAATTGTTTTCATTACAAAAATTTTCAAATAGTTCATAAAAATGATTACTAAATACTACATTATTAAACTTTTTATAATAATTTAATAACTCTAATTGTTGAGGTTTACCAAAGTGCTCTTTATTATACTTATTTTCACCTATTTCTAAATTTAAGTAAGGAGGATCACAATATAATAAAATTTTATCTTCTTTTTCTAATACTTCTTCCATAAAAGAAAAACAATCAGTATTAAAAAATTCTATATGCATTTCATTAAATATTCTGGAATAGGATTTTAACAACTCTAGTTTATTTTTTAAATTTGGAACTCCACATTCCCAATTATAAGGTGTATTAAATTCTCCTTTACCATTTTCTCTATAAACACCATTAAAACAATGTTGTGCTAAAAATAAAAATAAGGCTGTTGATTCAAGAGAATTTTTATCTTTTTCTTTATTAAATTGAGATTTAATTTTATTATAATAATCTCTACTTTTTTGTAACAATTCCTTTAATTCTTGTTTATCTTTTGTTTTATGTAATTTAAAAGCAATTTCTGGTATTGTTTTATTATATTCAATTTCTACTTCTTCATACCTTTTATACACTGATTTATAATCTTCTTTTATTAATTTATAAGTTGTTATTATTGTATTATTTATATCATTTAAATATACCTTTTTTACTTTTATTTTTTTTAAGCTATCTAATGTAAAAAAGAAAGATCCTAGTCCACCAGCAAAAGGTTCAACATAACAGTCTATCTCAGAATAATTATTAAACACTTCATTTAATTCTTTTGCTAACCATTTTTTTCCACCTATCCAATTAAATAATTTATTTTTCATTTTATTTCCTTATTCTATATATAATCTCTTTCAATTCTTTATTATTATTATTATTATTTGAAGTATATTTTTTATAATCTTTTGTATATGTATTTAACACCAAATTATTTTTATCACAAATATATTTTATTTCTTCAAATGTCATTTCACCATCTGTTGAGTAGCTAATAAATAGTTCTTTTGATTTTTCCATTGATTTGTAAATCATATCTTCGAATATAACCCTTGTATTCTTTTTTGTTCCAAACATATTTTCTATATTTTTTTTAGGTAGTCCTGTTTTAGAATCTTTTTTTATTTGAGAAACTTCAAAATTTAAATCACATAAATAATTTAAAATATGATAATTAGATTCATATTTTCTTGTATTATAAGGAGGATCAAGATAAATAATATCCATTTCTGGTATTTTATCTAATGTATCTATAATATCACCCTTAAAATAACCTTTTGGGGATTTATATTTTAGATCATACTCTTTTTTTAAAATATTAAAAAAATCAATATTTAAAGGAATTGTTTTTCGGTTTTGTTTTTTTAGATATGCACCATATACGGAAGTGGTATTTGCATTTTTATCAGCAAAAGCAACAACCAACATTAATAAAATATTTTTTTCATAATAGTTAATTTTTTTCTTATTATGTAAATCTTTTATATAATTTCTCATGCAATCTATTTTCAAACCAACATCAGATGTAAAAAACATCCTTGATTTTATATCTTGATTTTCGAAAGAAGAACTATTTATTGTTGTGGGATTGCCATTTATTGAAAACTCATTAAAAAATACACCTTCATTATAATTTTCTAATTTTTCTGATATTTTTATTAAATTTCTTATATGAAAAAATATATCTTCATTACATTTTTCTAAATACAAACGAGCACTTAATATTTCAGAATAATTTGATATATCACTCATATACAAATCATTATCTGTATTCTCTTGTAAATACTTTGAAACTACTGTTGTTCCTGTAAATCCATCAAGTATTTTTATTTTTTTATTTTTATTAAAAATTACTTCATCTAAAAAATCTAATAATTTTTCTTTTGAACCAATATATCTTATTACTTTTTTCAATTTTTTTTCCTTTAAATTGTCATTATATTAACTTAAAAAATAAATAAATCAATTATTAATTTTATATTTCTTTTTTGTATTATTATTATTATTATTATTTATTTTTAATATATTTTGATTTAAATATTCTTTTATATTGTTTATATTTAAATTATTTTTAGTATCATATATGAATTTAAAAATATTATGGTTTTTCTTTTTTATATTATAATTTAATTTATCTAAATCATTAAATGTTCTATCTATTTCTTGTTTTCTATTCTCTATTAATAACTTCACATTACCTTTATTATCGTAATTTAAAAATGCTACTGTTGCAGATAAATCTTTTGCCAACCTATAAATTGATTTAAATTTATTTATATTTGATAACACATACCTATTAGGATGACTTTGATGAGCAGTAATTTTTTGTTTATCTTCACACTTTAATAACTCTAATAAAGTAATATCTTTATTTTTATCAATTACTATATCATCTATATTAAAAGATCCTGTAATATCGCCTTGTAGTAATAATGTTGATAGTTCAAAACCATCTTTTTCACTTTTTATTCCTTTATAATTAGGATTAAATTTAAATATTTTTTTTTCTACTTCTTTTTTATTTAAATCTTTATTTAAAATATAATAATTCAATTTTCTTAATGAAGATGAAACTGTTTCAAATGTTTCAATTTTTATTTCTTTTTGTTCTTCATTAACTTTTTCACTTTTTTTTGATTTTATATTATAAACTTCTATTTTATTATCTCCTATATTACTATAAGATTTAAAAATAACATTATAATTTTCATTAATTTTATTTAGTATTAATAAGGTATCTTCTGATAAACCATTCAAAACTTTTTTTCATTAAATTTTAAACATATATAAGTATTTGTTCTTGTATCAAAAAATATTTGATCAATATCTATTTTATTTCTTTTTGATAAATATTTATTTAAAAATAACTCACCTTCGTCATCTGATTTTTTTAATTTTTTACTATTTCTCATATTTTTACTCTTTTTATTATTATTTTATCATATTATTTGAAAAAGATATTTTATAATATAACATTAAAAAAATCTTGTTCTATAAATGAAGATCTTTTTATTAATTTTCTTATATTAAAAAATTAAATTAACTTATGGTTTCGGATTCTTATGATTGCTTCTTAATGAAGCAAATTTTTTTTTAATATTATTTAAATAATAAACATTTTATATGATATTAATAATAAAAAAATTAAGTTTATAAAAAATAAAAAAATCATTAATTTATTTGTTGATTTATTTTTTAATTCAAGTTTTTGATAATTGTTGTTATTATTTATATTTGCATTTTCTATTTCTTCAAACAAACTATTTTGTTTTTCTTCATAAAATTCATTATTTTCTTTTAATTTAACTTCTATTTCATTTTTTAATATATTATTTTTTTCTTCAATAATACTATTTAAATTTTCATTATTTAAATTTATTATATTTTTTATTTCGGTTATATCTTCTTTGTATCCTTCAAAATAGATTTCAAAATTTTTATTTATTTTTTCAAACAACACTTTAGCATTTTCAGTATTTTCTTTAAACTCACCTTCAGAATTTTTCAGTGTTTTCAACATTTCTTCTATATCTTTTAAAGATTTATTATTATTATTTTCTAAATCTTTTTGTAAATCTTCTGCTATTTCTAACACTTTACTTATATTATTAATATCTTTTATATTTTTTTCTAACTCATTTAATTCTTTGTCTATATTATTTAAATCCATTATTAATTTCCTTAATACTATCTGTCAATTTACTATTTAAATATTTAACATATTTCATTTTAGATATATCATCTTTTAATTTATTATTAATTTTTATTATATTTTCTTTTGAATCATAAAAATCGGTTAATTCTTTTGTTAATTTATTTATATCATATTTTTTACTATAATATATTCTATATATTTCTAAAATATTCAATATTTTATCTAAAAGAATTATTGAATCTTTATCATCTTCCAAACCTAATAAAAAATCAGTTAATTTTTCTTCTTTTGGTTCATAAACGTTATATACTGTTGATAATAAAATTGATAATAGTATAAATGATTTATTATTGTAATAACTTTCTAGATATCTATTCACTTGTTGATATAAATCCCTTACTCGACTGGATTCTAATGGTTCTTTATCCTCTAATAGTAAATCTAATATTTTTAAATAATTTTCATTATCAGCATATTCTTCTAATTCATTTTCTTTTAAATTTATTTTAAAATAAGATTCTATATTTTTTTTAAACTCTACTTTTCCAAGTTTCTCAAAATTCTGACATAAACTATTTATATTTTCTAATGATTTACGTCTTGTCATTTCAAATGTTTCAAAATTCCATTCTAATAAATAATATAAGATATTATACATAGTAGGTGTTATGTTTTTTAAATTATTTTTTCCGATAAAAATATAGTTTTTATATCTTGAAATAAGTTTTATTAAATTATTTTTCATATCAACTAATGAAATATTATTAAAAACAACAGAATAAACACCTGCATAAAAATCCTCAACACTCCAGTTTTCTACAACACCTATTTGATATAATTTATATAATAATTTTTCTGAATCTCTACCTAATGACAGTTTTATCTCACCATTTGCATTGGCTTTACTTCCTCTTAAAAGATTAAATACTTGATTAATTTGGTTTATATAAATTTCAAAATCATTATTTTCATTCATCATTAAATAAAGCTGATTTTCTATATCACCTCTTTCACTTCTATTAATTGTTTTATAAAATTTAGATAACTCTTTATCTTTATTTTTAACATCAAGTATTTTACTAACTGTGTTTTCGTGTGGTCTGTTAAACAATACATAACAATTTGCTTTTTGTTTATCTCTTCCTGCTCTTCCTGCTTCTTGATAAAAGCCCTCTATTGAAGAAGGAATACCATAATGTACGGTATATCTTACATTCTTTTTATTTACACCCATACCAAAAGATTTTGTTGCAAAAAGTAATTTTATTTCATCTTTTTTGAAATTTTCTTGAACTTTTATTTTTTCTTTCTGAAAAACTGATTTTTTTACATTTTTAGGTTCTTTTCCTGAAAAATAATTTATTTGCTCTTTATTGTCTTTAAAAGCACTTTTAAATTTATTATGCAAAGTGTAACAACCAAAATCACCATTAACAAAAGGAGTGAAAACAATACCAGAATTATCAAAACTTTCTTTATTTATAATTGCTTTTAATTCATTTTCTTTGTTGTTATATTTATCACAGTCAATAACATCAAAATTTAATTCTTTTCTTGTAAAATTCTTTATAAATTTAATATTTTGATCTTCTATTTCAAATTCATATTTTATATCATCAAGAACATTAATAGATGCAGTGGCTGTTAAACATATTAATTTACTATCTGGCGCATAGGTTGATATTGTTTTTGAAAGAGTTAAATATGACACCCTAAAATCATGCCCCCACTCTGATAAACAGTGTACTTCATCAATAACGAAATAAGAAAGCCTTTTTTCATCATGTAATCTTTGTACTATATCTTCTCTGAATTGCTTTTGTTGTAGTCTTTCTGGTGATACTATTAAGAATTTAATTTTACCTGAAACCACTTTTTTATATATGTTTTCTCTATCTTTTGCAGAAACATCACCTGTTATATATTCTGTTTTAGTACAGCCTATTGCTTGAAGCTCTTTTAACTGATCGTATATTAGCGATTTAATAGGGCATACAACAATCGTTAAGCCAAATTGAAGCAATGAGGTTAATTGATAGCATAAAGACTTACCAGCACCCGTAGGGAGTATTCCTATGGTGTTATTTCCACGTAAGGAGTTATTGATTATATTAATTTGTCCCTTATTAAATTCTTTATATCCATAAACTCTATATAAAATATTTTTTAAGCTTTCGGAATTTGATAATTTATAATCTATAAAATCACCATTTTTTAAACCACTATAATCTATACTATAATTTTCCCATCCACTTTTTTGTTTTTCATTATTTATATCTATATTATAAAAATCAAAATAATCAGTTCTTACTACAATATTATTTACTCTTTCATCATTCCATCTTTTAGAGACAGAAAAATCTACTTTTATTGTGTCATCGTTTGAAAATTCATTTACTTCTTCGATAATAATTTCAGGTATATTATAATTTTCTTTTGTTAATGATTTTATATCATTTAATAAATCCAAAAAATCTTCAAGAGCTACATCCCAATAATTAATATCTAAATCTTGTTTCAACTCTATTATAAGCTCTTTTTGATTATTATTAGATAATAATTCTAATAATAATACTTGAAAACGATAAATCAAGGTTTGTATATAAGGTGATAAATTGATTTCTTTTTTTATGTATTCTTTTTTATATTCTTGAATTAGTTTTGATTTTTCTAATATAGATTTTATTAAATTTATTTGACCTTGATAAGTTTTGTTTTTTATTTCTTGGGTGGAAATTCTAACAACAGTTATATTATTTTTATAGAATAAATTATCTCTTTCTAAATCTTCTTCTTCTTTAAATTTATGACTGTATCCATCTATTTCTATAATTAATTTTGCTTGTGGAATATAAAAATCAACTTCTTGATATTCATTAAATTCTTTTACTTCATTTGGAATTATTTTTTTTATAGGTGCTTCTGGCAATATTAAGTTTTTTACGAATAGGTAGTCTTTTAATTCTTTTTCCCAAATATGATTAAAAAAATCTTTGGCTGGATAGTTATTATTTAATTCGTCACCTTTAATTATATCATGCCAACTATTTATTTCTTTTGATATAAATAAAGTCGATCTTTCATTATTAACTTCAAGGTTATTATTTTTTAAAAACTCAACAATTTTATTACTTTTATTTATTGGTATTCCACGTTGATAAAAATTAGATAATAAATCAAAAAATATGTATTTTTGTTTATTTTCTTTTATATTTTTTATTACAAAATTGTGATTACTTTTAGTATAATTGCCAGAATAAAACTTCATTAAAATCCATTTGTTATAAAACCAAAGTATAATAAATAAAAAATAAATCAATTTTATAATTAAAATTGATTTTCATAATTTTCTATATAATCTCTTCTTTCTTCTGGATTTTTTATATTTTCAAAAATTGAAAGACTGATAGAACTATAAGACTTTGAAGATTCATAACTATTATAATTATTTATTATAAATAAATTTTTATTTCTTTCTTTTATATTTTCAATTTTTTTATATTTATAAATACTATTATTTTTTAAAGGCTTAATATATTTATGGTCTTTATTTTTAAAGTCAATATTTTTTAAATTTATATTAGAACTTAATCTCTTATAAACCACAATTTTATTTTTTCTTTTTTTATTTATAGATTTTAATCTTATTTTTTTATTTTTTTTATTACTTAAAAAAAATTTTAAAATTTTATTTTTCATATTATATCCTTATAAAATGACTTATTTAGAAAGTAACATAAAAAATAAATAATTAAAATCAACTATATTGTTTCATTATATCATTTACAATTTCTTTTCCTGAGTCTGATAATATATATTTATCTTTATTTGTTTTTAAAAATATATTTTTACTATATAAATAATTTAAAATTTCTTCACCATTTTTTAAATTAGAAGCTTTTAGAATATGAGTATAATTAGAATTATTTTCAATATCTTTTAAATCTTCTGCTGTTATTCCGTAATGTAAATTTTTTAATATATCAAAAAGTTTACCTTTATCTGAAAGGATATATCTTACTATAATTAATAATGAAGAATAAATTTTTATCTTTTTACTTTGCTTATCTGAAGTTTTACTTGAATTTTTATCTCTAACATAAAAAAATGTAGGATTATGTACCAATTGAAAACCACACATTTCATACTGCATTTTATAAATTTCAATATTTTCACTTATTTCTGTAAATAAATCATTTCTTGATAATGAGTTATTTTTATTATCATAAATATATTCATTTATAATTTCGCCTTTAGTTAATTCATTAAAAATTAATTGACTTTTCTTTATATCAATTTGCTTATTCATGTGCATTTTCTCCTAAATTATAAACTGGTCTATATGAATATGTTTTGTTATTAAATTTAATATACTTTCTTTTATTATATCCTACTTCAACTTTATTAATTTTTTTTCTTATACTATTATAAGCATATATGGTAAAAAATATTTTATAATTTTCCATATTAGAACTTAATATTTTATGGACTTTATAAATTAAATCTATTTCTTTATCTTTTTTCATTAATGATTTTTGATTTATTAATAATATTTTTGAAATTAATTTTGTATTTTCCTTATTTATATTACTTTTTTGTAAAAATAAGTCATCAACCTTCTTTATCTCTTCTAATTGTTCTTTACTTAAATTTTTAACTTCACTTTCATTTTTGACTTCTTCATTTTCTAAAAGAATAAAATCTTCAATTTTTCTAACTCTATTTGTAAAATCTTCGTAATCTACTTGTATATCTGATTTACTGAATTCTTTTGCTTTTATAAAATCAAGGTGATTGAATTTTTTATGAAAATCACTCGATTCTAAATAATTATTTAATAATTTTCCGTCTTGAAGATTACTTGATATAGTATTTAAATCATTAAATGCTCTTTCAAATGCATTATATATACTTAAATCTTCATTTCTTTTTCTTCTATAATCATTAATTTTTTCATAAACTGATTGAATATCTTTATGATAACTTTTAAAGTTAATTAAAAATCTTTGAACTTCTAATGCTTCCTTTGTATTTTCAATATCTTCAAAAAATAAAATTATTTTTTTCATTTTATTAATAAAACCATCTTCATTATTTCTTTCTCTTAAAAAATTAAAAAATGGCTCTATATATTTATCAGATAATTCTATTATTTTTAACATCATTTCTCTTTTAGCATTATTATCATTTACATCATCTTCTAAAAATTTACTTAAATTATCAGCTTCTTTTGTTATTATATTTCTATTTTTATCAAAATCTTGTTGAATTACATTTAATTTATTTTTAAGATCTTCAAGAAACAATTCTTTTTCCGATTTACTATATGACTCATAATAATAACTATCTTTTATTAAATGCTCTAAATTATGGATATGATCTATAAAAGATCTTTTAGTAATAGGTTTTGGTTTTATATCTTCACTTATATCCCTAAACATATCTTCTAAATATTTAATAAAGTTTAATTTATCACTTCCTTCATCAAAATTGATAAGTCTATGACTAATTAAATTCTTTATATTATAAGCTGATTTGATATTTTCAAAAAGTTGTTTTTTATTACTAATACTTTTTGTAATATCTAATGTTTCTTTTACAAATGATTCAAATTGTACTTTTTCAATATAATTTGAATTTATTGAATCCATATAACTAATTGCTTTAATTATTGGTTTTTTATTTTGAATTAATACTTCTAATGTTTTTATTTTATTTAACATATAATATTACCTTATTCAAAATCTACAACTTTAATATCAACTTCTTCATTTAAAATACTTTTCATTTTATAATGATATGTACTTCTATGTTTTGAATTTAATAACCTGTCATCTTCATAAACATAAGAATCATCAAAGTTAATAAGAACTTTGAATATATCTTCTGAAGATATTTGTGGCTCTGGTGAAGCACTAAATAATACCAAATTTTGCTCTTTTAAGAAGTCGTTTAGTGTTATTATATTACAATGATCTATATTTCCTGTTTCGTCTAAATTAACAGGTATTGAAAGGTTAATGTTATCACCACAGATTTCTTTTATAAAAATAGAAAGCAACATAACAGAAGCAACTGTTGAAGTTCCTGTACTTCCATCTTTTGTTGTCCATTCACCTTGAATGTTATATTCAAATGAAACCGATTCAATCATAGCATCAGTATTGATTTGCATTGTCTTACTTTTTTCTAATCCCATGTCTGTTATAAAGTTTTTAATTTTATCTGACAACCCTTTATCAAGTGCTTCAACTGCATCGTCACTTGATAAATCAGTATCAGATATAGTTTTTATAAAATTTTCTATTTTAGGATTAAATTTAATAGCCACTCTCATTTCATCAATACTTGATAATTTAAAATATTTCATCGATTCATTTATTTTTTTTAAATAATTTTTAAAATAATCAGTTTGATTTTTTAATGATTTTGAAAGCTCTATTGTTGTATTAGCATGTTGATTAAACGCTTTGTTAAAAGAATCTTCTGACTCTTCTATCGTTGTATATATATGTTCTAATTTATCAAATAAATTTTCTTTTAATTCGCTTATTTTTACATTACTTATTTTTAATAAAGCATTATCATCTGATACTATACCTTCTTCAACAAAAGTATTTAAATTTGATATTATACTCTCTTTATAACCTTGTACGTCTTTAAATAAATCAGAAATATAATTTATATCCTTATCAGTAACTTCTATTAATGTGTTTACTAAATTTTCATCTCTTATATATTGATAATTATTAGAATTACGTAAAATATTAAGTTCTCTTAAATAATTTTGAGCTTTTTCTGATTCCTTTTCAAGATATTTATATTCATGATCTTTTTCTTCTTTTAATTTTTGTAATTCTCTGTATTTATCTTGATGATTTTTATGTTTTTCTTTTGCTATATTTAATTGTTCTAAATCATCATCTAATTCTTTTTTTATAGATATGATCTCACTAATTAATTCTTGACCTTTAAAAATAATGTCTTTTTCATTTTTTGCTTTTTTCGTTTCTGATATTAGTTTATTTTTATTCTCTAGTGGATTTTTTGACATTACTTTATTATTTTTATTTATTTTACTTTTTAATAACTGTATATTATCTTTTAAATCTTCAATTTCTTTTGTTATTTCTTCTACAGAAAAATTAAATTCCTTTAAAGAACCAAAATCATTATCTAATAAGTAAACTCTATTATTTTCTATCGTAAATAAATTAGTCAAATTATTTAAAACACTTATTTGATTTTCATCTAATTTATTTTCCATACTTGAAAATGCACTGTTTAATGTATTTAATATTGAAGGATTATTTATATTATTATTTGAAAGTAATAAATTCTTGTTATTTAAAAGTTGTTTTTCTTTATTTTGTAATTTTGTATTTAAACTTTCAAGCATACTTTTATCATTTCTTAACTCTTTTTCAACTTTATCCATGTTTTCATATTTTTTAATTTCTTTTTGATTATCTGTAATTATCTCTGTTAAATAATCTATTGCTCTTTCTGGATCTTCTTTAAAAACATGCAATCCTGAATCATGTTCTGGAGAAAATATTTCGTTATACTTATTAAGAAGAGCTTTATTTTTTCTATAAATACCATCTCTTACATTTACAGCACCTTCTAATCTTTGATAATTATTTTTTAATTCTTGTCCTTCCTTTTTTATTTTATTAAGCTCAGTCATTTCAGATTCTCTTTCTTTTTTTCTTTGAGACAGCAATTCTCTATTAGTCTCTATCTTTTTGCTGTTAAAATCTAAACATGATTGATATTTTTCTTTTAATATTTTTGATTTTTCAATTATATTTGAAAAATTATCTTTAAGTTCTAAATACACACCTTCAAAGTTTTGCTTCTTTTTAATTGCATTTCTTTCTTCTTCCAATCTTTCAAATTCCTGCATAATTTGAATAGGATCATAACCAGTCACATCTCTTTTGTTATCTTTATAAGAAGTATCCAATAAAGAAACAAGCGTTTTCTTTAACAAATCACGATCAATCTCTGAAGCATTTGAGGTTAATTTGAAAATATCAATTACATTATTTATTCTTTTTTCATTTACATTAGCAATTGAATATTTACTTGATTCACTATTAAATTCATTATTATAAAGTATTTTAATTGCTTCTGATTTATTCCTTGCTGTTTTGCTACCTTTAATTGAGTTTATCTTTTCTTTTAATTCTGTTCTTGTTATATGTGTTGGAAACCCTAATTCGTCACCTTCTGGAAATTCCCAAAACCAATGATAAATTTCTTCCAATGAAAGTGGAACAAATGCTCTTTCTATTGATAACTCTTGATTACCTTTGTAAAGTATTTGACAAAAAGTACCATCTGGATTACTGAATTCATAAATGATAAATGAATTCTTATAAGGAAAGTAAAAATCATAACATTCTTCATCTTTATAAAAGTTACCTTTTGAACTTTTAAAATAAAAATATTTATTTGAGTTTTTAAATGTGACTTGAGGTAAAAAACCTAATTGAACACCATTTAACTTAGAAGATTTACCAGAACCATTTCGTCCTGAAATATGTGTATTTTCCTCGAATGAGAGAGAAACAAAGTTACTGTTACAGGAGTTATTAAAAGCGATTTTATTTAATTTAAATGTTAAATTAGTATTCATTGATTATTACCTTTTTCGTATTGTTGAAATATTTCTTGTTCTGCAAATTTTTGATATTTATTTATAAATAAAAGAACATCATTTAATTCAGGAATATCTTTATAAAATTTCATAGCTGCATTATATTGATCTATCGTAATTGTTTTACCGTGGGTGATAGTTTTTTCTTTCATAAAATCATTAAAATAAAATTTAAGCGTTATATTTAATTGATTATATAAAGATTTAAACATTTTAAATCCACCTAAATCAATATCAAAAAAACAAATAACTTCTTCATATTCATTTAAGAAACTTATAAAATTTTTATCAGTGATATTATTACCATTACCCCAAACAAAATTATATTCTTTTAAATCAAGTTCTGGAAAATTAGATTTTATATTTAGAAAGTTATTTAGATTTTCAATAATTATTAATTTTTTCTTTTTATCTATACTTAATACATAATCCTGATTATTAAACTCTATTGCAATACTATTTACACTATCACTGTTTTCTTTCCATATCATAAGAGAACGACTACTTTTTGCTTTCTTACTATTTCCACGAAGAGCAGCTTCAACTTTTTTATCTTCATGTTTAATAAGAAAATTAGAAAAGGTATCTTCAAATAATTGTTTGTTTTTTATTGTTAATAAATATTGATTTCTTTTGCCGTTTGAAGATATAGAGAAAATAGTTCTATTTTTTTGATCGGAAATATTATTTTTTTCACATTGCTTCAAAAATGAAGAATAAGAGATAGGTTCTTTGTTAAGTATTTTTTCTAAATATTTTTTCATTTAAGGTCTTTATTCCATATATAACGAGGGATTATATAGAATTTAAGCAGGTTTGTCAAATTTTCTTTATATTTTTAAAAATAACCTTTTAAATAATTAATATTTTTAATTAAATTTTAAATTGTTTTGACTAAAGTATAATAAATGTATAATAAATTTAAGAGAAGGATAAAAAAATGACCAAATTATTAGCAAACCCTAATCAAGAATTAATATTTCATTTAGAATCAGTTGCAGAAGTATCAAAAAAAATTATCCAAAGATTATCTTTATCAAATGTTGACGAAAAACAAAAAAAAATAATAGAAAACTTAGCTTATTATTGTGGATTATTGCATGATATAGGTAAAGTAGATCCTGTTTTTCAGAGATATATTAATGATAAGACTACTACAAATTATACTCCAAATGGAGTTCATGTTGAAAAAATAGATAAAAAAAATAAATTTAACTTTGAAGAACATCCAAGACATAATGAAATATCTTGGTTTATAATAGAAGAATTAACTACAGAAAAAGATTTTAAATTAAATAAAAAATATTTCAATGTACTTAAATCTGTTATTTTATGGCATCATGCTGCTCCTATTCGTAATTTTCAATTTGATTCTTCAAATATTATTAGTGCAATAAAAAAAGAAAAAGAAGATTTTTTTTATAATTTAAAAACCATATTAAAAAATTTAAAAATTTATGAAGATGATGAAAATATAAATGATTTAATTCATGCTAATTCAAAAGAATTTATGAATTACAAAGCTCTTTATTCTTCTAAAAATAAAAATTCATTAGAAAATATATCATTGGATGATATAAAAAATGATATTAAAGTTGAATCAATTTCTTCATTATTGAGAGCAGTTGTTATAACTGCTGATAGATATGTTTCTGCAAGCAAAAATAATGTTAATATTAATGAAATAATAGAAAAAATTTTTGAAAAAAATAAATATTCAAAACTTTCATATGAAATAAAAAAAATGGAAGAAGATTTTTATCCAGAAACCCATCGTAGTAAACAACAATTAGAAGCGGCAACTAAATTAAGTAAAATACAAGATATAGCAATATTAAACGCACCAGCAGGAGCAGGTAAAACAAAAACAGCCTTACAATGGGCAAGGTTAAAAAAAGCTGATAAAATATATTACATTGCACCACGTACTGTTATTTGTGAAGAAATATATCTTGAATTTAAAAATACATATCTAAAAAGAAATGTATCAATTGAGTTATTGATCGGTGAAAAGAAAATAAAATGGAATGGAAGAAAAGAAGTAGAAATGGAAGAAGATTCAGAATATTACAATAGTGATATTATTATTACCACAATAGATCAATTAATAAAATCTGTTACAACACACAAAAATATATCAACCTTATTTGATATGTTAAATTCTTGTGTTATTTTTGATGAATTTCATGAATATTATAAATTATCTGGCTTTGATGTTTTATTTGCTGAATATATCAAATTAAAATCTTTTCTTAAAAATTCACAAACACTTTTAATGTCAGCTACCCCAAATTATTTTATGTTAGAACATTATTTAGATATTTACAATCCTAAAAGCTCTTTAAAAAACTTAATATCCTTTGAAACTGTTAATAAAAAAGATTTTTCTTTGCAATATTATATGTATAACGAAGATGATGCACTACCAAAAGATACATCTTTATTTTTAAGAAGAAATGGAAAAGATTTTTATCTTGATTTCAATGAAGATGTTTTAGATTTTACACAAAAAAGTCCTTTTTTAAAAAAATGGAATGATAAAAAAACAATTGTTATATCTAATACTGCAACTATGGCTCAAATTTCATATTTAATAAATAATAAAAATGAAAATGCATATTTAGCGCATTCTAAATATACAAAAGAAGACAAAAAAAATATTTTAAAAGAAATAAAAGATTCTTTTAAAAATTTAAATAATAAAAAATATGACATTTTACGTGCAGGACCAATTGTTCAGGCTTCATTAAATATAACTTCTGAAAGATTAATTACAGATATCAGTAATCCAGAAAATATATTACAAAGATTAGGCAGATTAAATAGATTTGGTGAAGATTTTATTGGTGATTTTATTATAGGAATACCAAATAGAGCATTAAATAAAAATAGCAAAGAACCAAGTCAAGTTCTCAGGCTTTTATCAAGAAATCACGAAAAAGATTCTACAATATATTGGTTAGAATTTTTAAAAAGTAATTTTAATATTGAAAATAAAGTAAATTTTAAACTTAAGGATATTTATGATTTATATTATAAATTTTATCAAAAAGAAAAAACAAAAATAATAATGGAAGAAGAGCTACTTGAAAGTCTAAAAAAAAGCTATTTGAATATAAAAAATAATATTTTAGATCCAGTTGAAATAATAGGTAAAAAAATAGAAAAATCAAAAATTAAAAAATTATCGAAACAATCTTTAAGAGGTGAAGGATATTTAACTAAAATGGCAGTATATAATTTAGAAAAAAATTGTCTTCAATTAACAAATAATCAAGTAAATAATGTAAATCTAAGTAAAGATATAATTTTATTATATTCTGATAACTATTTATTTGTTGATTATACTATTGATAAATATCATATATTAAATAAAAATGAAAAAAATAATAAAATTGAAAATTTTATTAAAAAAGCAAAAAAAAATAAAGATAAATATAAAAAATATGTTTTAGATAAAGCAAGAGAAGAGGATTTTAATATTATTACTTCTCTTTCTTTTAAAGATTTAGAATTAGTTAATAAAGAAAATAACAAAGAAGAGTCTATTGTTTATTTAAAAACTAATAATAATGTTATTGGTTATTTAAGTTTAAAAAAATTAATAAATTAGGAGAAATATATGCAAAAAGTAACAGGAATAAAAAGTGTTGATTTTAAAGTTCATGCAGTTGGAAATGGAGTAGTAAACTGGAACGGTAATACAACTGTAAAAGGTGATGACGGTAAAGAATTAAATAATCATATGATGCCTAAACTTAGAGGGTATACAAATGAAACAGGCAAAATTAAAGCAGAAAATGGTTATAAATATAAAAAAGGCGCTTCTGAAATAAATTTTAAAGAAAATCCTCTTTATATAAGTCAAAATTGTATAAGACATCATCTTTTTAAAGACCAATCTTATGATTTTCATTTTGCAAAAAAAGAAAATCAAAAAATGCTTTTAATGTCAATAAGTGGACTATTAAGAGGTTATGTTATTGCTAAAAATCAATGTAAAAGAAAATCTCCTTTATTAATTGAAGATTTTGTTGATCAACTTGGAAATGGAAATTTCGAACAATTTGGGAACAGTGGTGTTAAAGATTCTAACTCTATATATTCAAAAACAACCTTCGGAAAAACAGAATATATTTCTCATGGCTCTATTTCTATTGAAGATTTACAATTTATATCATTGGATAAAAAATTTGATAGAGAGAGCTTACCTATAAAAAATAAAAAAGAAGCAGAAGAGTTAGCTAAAGAAATAGAAAATTTTATTCAATCTTTAACTCTTAATGAAGAATATAATATTAAAGCAGAATATGGTTCTTATTCTCGTATCGGTTCTATTTTTGAAGAACCAGAAGAAGGAATACTACTTAATCAAGATGCAATAAAGGTTCTTGTTAATATCATGATTGAAATGATTGAAGAATTATCAATAAAGCAAGCAAAGGGATGGATGTCAGTAGATAATATTGAATTAGATTATAATGATTCTAATAAAATGATGAGAATTATAAAATCACCTGATGAAGTAAATGAGCATTGTGAAGAAGAGTTTGCTATATATTATAAAAAAGTAGGTAAATAATATGGAAATTATTATTAATTATACTTCAAAATGGGGAAATTCATTTTTAAGTGAACCAGATAAAAAAGGGAATAGAGATTATATTGCCTCTTTGTCAAAAATGAATTCTGGAAATAATAAAGATAACAAGTTAGGTTATTATAAAAACAAGGATATAACAAACAATACTGTTTATGGTTTGTTATATAGATTTTTGGGAGCAAGAAAGTCTTTAAATAAAATGTTAGAAGAAGATAAATCTTTTATTATAGATTTAATTAAAAATAAAAAAATTTCTTTTTTAGATAAAAAGTATAGTATTACAGATGAAAGTGTATATTTAAGGAATAAATCTAAAAGTACTGACCAAAATAGTTTTTCTGGCATACCTAATGAATATATTTTAACTATCTCTGATTTTAAGGAAGCTTTTGAGGTTCTTTTTTATTCAAGAAATGAATTATTATCATTTATATTATATGATAAAAAAATTAATCTAAATAATAATTTTAATTTACTTGATGTTTCTAATAAATTAAATTTAATATATAAAGATAAGTCTTTATATATTTCAGAAAATGAATATCATAAAATAAATAAAATAAATAAAAAACTATTCAATAAAGATGTTGATCTTTTAAAAGGAAATTTAGGATTAATTGCAATTAATAAAAGTATAAAAGAATTAGAAAAAAAATATATTTCTAATGAAAAAATAAAAAAAATTTTAACAAATAGTTTTACTTTATCTGGTATTAGTTTAAATGGTAAGTCTTTTACTCAAAAAGATTTTATGAAGAAATTTGCTAACTCCAAAATAGTTTATGGTAATCCTTACCAAACTGATTTTTGGGTAATTAATGAAATAAACGGAAAAAATAAAAAATTTGAAAAAAAACTCACAAAAACTAATGGAAAACTTATTATAAAAATAGATTGTGATTATAAAACAGCAAATTGTTTAAAAGAAATAATTTATTCTGCTGGTGTTAGTTCTTTTTATTTAGGCAAAAAAGGATTAGCTTATATAGATCAAATTATAATTTAAGGAATAAAAATATGAATTATTATATATATACATTTTTAAGTAAAAAAATACCAAACAGATTAACAATGCATGCAATTGTTACATATTTTTTAGGAAAAGATAAAATTAATTGCATTGACTTCAAGGTTATAAAAAATGGAAAATTAATCGTTTTAAAAACTTCATTCAATTATAAAGATAAAGATTTTGAAATTTTATTAAAAGATAAAAATAAAAAAGAATTTTTATGTAAATTAATAAAAAAAGAAGAAGTTAAATCAAAAATTTATTCAAAAGAAGAATTGGTAAGTATAAGTGGATTAATTGAATATGGAATTAATATAACTGGTAAAAAAGGAAAAAAATGTCCTTTCTTTAATGGTCAATTTAATTCTACGGAATTAAGAAATAAATTTAAAGAAAATATTGAAAAAAAGTTAGGTGTTGAAGTTTTATCAATGTCAAGAGAAAATTTTTCAAGACACCCTTCTGAAATCCTAAGCCATAAAATACAATTCAATAATATTATTGAAATGGATTTAAAAGTTAAAATAAAAGAACCTGAATTATTTAATAAAATAGAATTTAGTTCTTATTTTCAAAAAAGAAGTTATGGTTTTGGCGGATTAAATTGTAATGAGTAAAAAACCTTTTGATTTATTGGTTACTGATAAAGAACCTTTATTGTTTTTTGAAAAAACTTTGATTAGAGTCGATGATGGAGAATTAGTTGCTTTAAATAAAAAAGGGAGATTTGTAATACAACCTGCTTCTACATTAATCATTTATTTAGGAACTGGAACTTCTATAACACAAGAAGCTTCTATTATGTGCGCTTTAAATGATTGTTTCATTTCATTTTCAAGAGGGGGAATATATGTTCATTCTATTTGGCATTCAGGAAGATGGAGTGATCCTTCTTTTGTTGTTAATCAATCTTTACTTCACAATAATGATGAAGATAGACTATATATTGCAAAAAAATTAATTTTAAAAAGATTAAATAATGAGTTTGTATCAAAAGATATTATAAATAAAATAGAGAATGCTAAAAAAATAAATGAATTATTGGGTTATGAAGCAAATTGGGCAAAAGAGATATACAGAAAAGAAGCAGAATTTGCAAAAGTTGATTTTAAAAGAAATTTTAATGGAAATGATTTTGTGAATGCAAGATTAAATTTATTAAATAATGCTTTGTATTCATTGATAACTTCAATTATATTAGCTACTGGATTACATCCAAGCATAGGATTTATACATGGTAAAAAAAGAAGAGGGGGATTAGCTTTTGATATTTCAGATATTTATAAATATGAATTAACTATAAAACCAGCTTTTAGAATGCCTAATAATATGAATTTTAAAGAAATAATGTATTATTTAAATTCAGATTTAAAAAATAATAATTTTAAAATAATTAAAGAAGTTGTTTCTATTTGTTTATTGATTGGACAAGGAAAAAAAGATATATGCTAATTGTTATTTACAATAAATCTAGAAAAAAAAGATTAAAAACAACAAAAAGGATATTATCAAGTATATTATATCCAGTTTATGATAGACTTCATATAGGAAACATACCAAGTAGAACTATTATAGATTTGATAAAAAAATTAAAAAAACATTCTGGAGTAGGAACTAATATAAAAATATTTATTGAAAGTAAAGAAGGTTATCAAGGATTCAAATTAATTAGTTTAGGAAAAAAAGAAAGTAAATTGGAAATATTTGAATTATCAAAATCAAATATAGAAGAAAAATTAATTAAAGAAAAAATAATCAAGAAACCTTATTAAAGTTTAATTTTTTAAGTTATTGATTAAACTTGTATTTTTATTTATATTTTTATATAAGCTATTTTTATTGTAATTTACAAAAAATACATTATAATATTTATATATTTTAAATTTAAGCACTGTTTACCGCATACGTGCGGCTTTGAAGTAAATTATTTTCACTTTTTGGAAAAAACTTTTTGTTTACCGCATACGTGCGGCTTTGAAGTTTTAAATCATTAATACTTTTTGATACTCTGATGTTTACCGCATACGTGCGGCTTTGAAGAAGTGTAAAGACGAAAATTTGAATCATTAATAGGTTTACCGCATACGTGCGGCTTTGAAGCTCTTTTAATAATGTAAAATCAAAACAACGATGGTTTACCGCATACGTGCGGCTTTGAAGTGTTTTCTTAAAACCGTTATCAATACCATCTATGTTTACCGCATACGTGCGGCTTTGAAGGAAAATTATAAAATATTTTTTACCATATATGCTTGTTTACCGCATACGTGCGGCTTTGAAGTTGATTATCGTTAGTAATAACAGTTAAATTATCGTTTACCGCATACGTGCGGCTTTGAAGATTAAGTAAAGAACAATTTGAATATTTAAATAAGTTTACCGCATACGTGCGGCTTTGAAGCTATCTATAGTATATCTAGAGAAGTTTTTAAAGTTTACCGCATACGTGCGGCTTTGAAGACCTGATTTTGCTGCTAATACAGCTTGTTTTAAGTTTACCGCATACGTGCGGCTTTGAAGTGAAACAATTGTAACATCTGGTGAAAATCCCACGTTTACCGCATACGTGCAGCTTTGAAGTGATGCTAATCAAACTATAACAATTACTGCAAAGTTTACCGCATACGTGCGGCTTTGAAGGCTTTCTGTTTCAATATAGAATTCTAAAACTTCGTTTACCGCATACGTGCGGCTTTGAAGTTACCGAAATTTATCAGTAAATGGATCGACATAGTTTACCGCATACGTGCGGATTTGAAGCAATTAAGTATTTACTTATTTTTTTTATATAAAAAAATATTTTTACTATTAATAGATAGAGATTTTAAAATTGAGATGGGTGAAATAGTAGGTAGCCAAGAAAATTTTATAACAGGTGACTTCACTTCTAATGCAAATTTAGTTATTGGTGCTAGAAATCAACTTCGTAATGAAGCATATAAATTAGGTGGCAACTTAGTTCATATTCAAGATATGAAAAATACTAATGCTTATGGCTCATTAGGAACAACAAACACAACAGCAGTAGGAAAAGCTTATTATTGTTCTTATTTGGATTAATATAAATAACAATTTATAATACATTATCACCATATCTTAAAAAGTCTATTTCATGATTACTATAATTAGCCATTGTTATTTTGCTATTCTCATTATTAATTCTATAAAGTAAACCATGTAGTAATAAAGATATTAATTCTCCATTTTTTTTACTTTCTAACATTTTTTTTAAAATAATTATAAACGCTGATTCTACTAATGTTGCTTTTATAAAAAAATCCAAATCATTATCATAAAATGAAATTATATATTTAGGATCTAACATAAACACTTTCTGATCTTCTATAAAACGATTTTTTCTATTTAAATATATTTTTTTTAATTGGCGATTTGATAAAGAACTTGAATAATTCTCTATAACCAACATTAAATCCTTAATTTCTAATTTAAATATAGAATAATCCTTATATTCTTTTATTTTATTTAAATCTAAAATATTGATAGAATTTAAAATTAGTTTGTTAAACTCTCTTATTTTATCTTCATTATTCATATTATTCCTTTTTTTATTTGTAATATTTTATTTTTATAATAATATAAAAAAAAGAAAAATAAAGGAAAGAAATATATGGAACTTATTATTATTATTATTATTTGTTTAGGTGCTATATTTGTTATTATTGCTAATAGTAATAATAACAATAAAAAAAGAACACAAATTAAAAATTCAATAATTTATGATATAGAAAACTTTTATGATTCTAATTTTAAAGATTCTAAATCATATAAAAATATATTAGATTTTGATAATTACAATATTGTTAATATTGATATCAAAAAATTATCATTAACTATTGAAGAAAAATATAATCATTTAGGTAAAAATAATTTTATAAAACTATATAATTATAAAAAGCAGAATTTTATTTATATACAAAATGATTTTGAAAAACAGCCAGAAACAATATTATCAATTTATATCGAAAAAAATTTAGAAAAAGAAGATTTTATGAAATTAAAAATATATGAATTATTAAATATTTTGATTATGAATTACTTTATAGATTATAAAATATATGGACATTCAAAGGAATTAAAAAATTTATTACTATATGGGGCTATGTTTAGAGTAAATAAAGATTATAAAAAAATATGCTTCGCTACTGAAAAAAATCATTCAATACCTATTTTGGAAATAATTAATTAACATTTAAATACTTCATAAATTTATTAATTCCAAAATGAATAAAACTACATATTATAGAAGCAAAAAATGGAACTGCTATATTATCTTGTTCATTATTTTTTAATAATACAACAAAAAAAACAATAACAAATAAGATAGATAAAGATTTACTTATAAATTTTATTATCGAACTAAATGGATTTAAAAATATATATAATCCTTTTTTTATATATTTCTCCTTTTATATATTAAGATTAATTCTATTTTAATAGATCTCATATATTAATCAAGTACAGCATAATTCGAAAGACAAACCCATATTATGTATTGATAGATAAAATAAAGAAATATTATATTATATAATCTTTTATTTTAATATTTATAGAAAAATATTATAAAAATTAAATTGAGATAAATACTTTTATGAAGATATATCTTATTTAAAAAATTTATAATTAGAAAATAATGAATTAATTAAACAAAAAAAAGTACTATAAATAGTACTTTTTTGTTAAAAATCGTATCATAGAAAATACATAAATATTAAAGAATAAATATGCAATCCTGACATCAAACAGGCAGATACAGCCTTTTTTGTTTGACCACATACTTTTAATATATTATAAAATAATTAAATGTCAAATAATCAATTTCTATATTCTTTATAATTTTTTAAAAATTCCTTTATTGTGTTACCTTTTATATCAAAATCTTCTTCTATTAATTTTTTCAATTCCATTAATTCATTATTTTCTAATTCTAATCTTTTTATTTTTTCTATTAATTTAAATTTTTCTTCACTTAATTTTTTTTTATCTTTCTCAAGTTTATTTTTTTCTTCTTGAATATTTGGATTAAATCTTTGATTCAATAATTTATTAATTAAATTTTTCATATCTGTATTTATCATATATTTATCATAACTTTGTTTTCTTGTACCATTGATATTTTTAGGTGGGAATACTCTTCTTGAAGAAACTGTTTGTATCATATTTGGTATTATATATGAATCTTTATTTAAATAAAATGCGTTTATTTTATCTCTTAAATTATTTAAGTTAATTTTTTCTTTTGGAGATTTTTCTTGGGTTGTCAAAGGTATTACTTGTACTTTATCTCCTTCAACACTTAAAACTATACAAGGTCTTATTTTATGAAGTTCTTCTTTCATTAATTTATCTAAATATATTTCGTTTTTTTCTATTTCCATATTTGCGGTATTTAATATATTTTTATGATAACCAAAATTAACATCTACTATACTATATTTTTTTAGATAAAAACCAACACCCTTATTATTTCTCTCTGCATGATCTTTAAGTGAAATTAATCGAGCTTCTTCCTTTATATATAAATTTAATTCTTTATTATTTTTTAATATTTCATAATTTATAATTTTCCAATAATTTGCTTTTATACCTTTAAATTTATAAGAAAAACAATTTTCACTTTTATAATCAACCAAATTTGTAATAATTATATTATCAGTACTTTTATAATTTATCTCTTCAATTACTTCTTCTTCTAAATAAAATTTTATTTTCATACTTATACCCTTAAACTTATTAGATAATATATATTTTATTTTATTTATGTAAACTCATTTTTAATTAATATTTGATTTTTACCCAACTTTTGTATAAAATGCAAAGTAACCAACAAAAGAGTAAATTTATGACAAAAAAAGTATTATCAATAGACCCTGGCGTTACTTCTATCGGCTGGACATTAACAGAACAAAATGAAAAAGGACACTTAAGCAAATTTATTGACGGTGGTTCAAGAATCTTTAATTCTGTAAAAGAAGCTAAAAGTGGTACATTTAAAAATGAAAAAAGAAGAGCTAAAAGAACAACCAGAAGGAATAAATACAGATCTAATCGAAGAATGGCTAAGTTAGAAAACTATTTAATTAAAAATGATTTCTTATCTAATCATAATTAAGAAAAAAGCCTATTCAATTAAGCATGAATAGACTATTTATAGTTTAAAACTTACGACAACCATGTTGTCTTGTTCTGAAACTCCCCATATCTAAAGAAAGGGGGTTATTGTCCTACTTAATCTTTTGAGTGCTATAAAATAGCAAACAAATTTAATTAAGCACTCAAATAACCTTTCACAAGCCAATCTCTCTTCTCAATATAATAAGTTATCAAGCACTTGGGTATATCACCGTTGTTTCGAGATTTAATTAAAGTTAATAGGGCTTGTCTTAGGAACGTTTCTATACCTGACCAATTATTTATAATTGATTGTCTATTAACTTTTTTCATTGTAATACAATCTTAATTTATTTCAATACATTATTGAAATAAATCGAAGAATAAATAAAAAAGGTAAAATTCTTCTCCATAGATGAATCAAGGGGCATTCTTTTTAACGGTTTTGGTATACACTAATTATTTTATTTTAAATTAATAATCAATTACAACATTTTAAGTATATAATAAATATTATTTATATAATAATTTATTTCTTATATTTTTCAACTTATAACCATATTTTAAATAAAAGATTTTATTACCAATTTTAAAATCAAGTTTTGAAACTTTTATAAAATTAGATTTTAAATTTTCAAAACCTTTATGATAAAACCATATAAATTTATTTTCATCTTTTGTCCAATCAAAATCTTTAAATTCATTAAAACTGGTATTTCCATTAAATTTATAAAATAAAATTGATTTTTTATTTTTATATCTGTTTTTATATATTTCTAATTCTTTAACACTTAATTCATCAGAACTAAAAATTAAATAAAAGTAATCATTTCTATTATAATAAAGTTTTAATATATTTGGACTTTTTTTATCTGGTATCTCTACTTTTTTTATTAAGACTTCTACATTATCTTTCTTTAAATTATCAGGAATAAATAAACATTTTTTGTTTTCTAAATCTAATTCTACTTTTTCAAAAACTGGATTTGGAAATCTTATTTTTTTATTTTTAATTGATCTGATAAAATTTTTATATCTTTCTAATTCTTTTTGTGGAGTATAATTAGATAATACTTTTTCTTCATTATAAAAATCTCCTTCCGATAAATTTACAGTTACATTTTCTATCATTTCTTTAAAATTTTTATTTTTATCAAATCTTTTTATTAATTCTTCCATATATCTAAAATTATTGATATAAATTACATTTTCTTTTTTTTCTTTATAAAAACCTTTATTAATTAATAAATAAAACTCTTTATCTTCACCAAAACATTCAATTATTACCTTTATTTCATTTTTTTTATAATCTTTATTGATTATTTTTTTTATTTTAAAATTTTTTAACTCTCCAAGCGATATGTAACGAGTATATTTACCAAAAAAATTATTTTTTTCTAAAGTAATATATTTATTATCAAATTGATAATTAAATATTGTATCTTCATTTATACCATCTATTACTTTTTTAGATATTTCATAATATCTTTTTTTTATTTCTTTATTTAGTATAGCAACTTCTTCTGTTTTATTTATTATATTTTGATTTATCCATTTTATATTATCTTTTGAATATCTTTTTAAATAATCTTTTATTTCTTCTTTTAAATCTTCTATATTTAAAATTTGAATTTTTTTATAAAGATCTTTTAAATTAATCTCTATGCAATTAATATTATTATTTTTTAAATATTCTTTTTTTTCTTCTTCCACAAAATGAGTAACACCTACTTCAATAAAAATTTTATGTTTTTTGTTATTATATAAAACGTCACAACTAAGATCAGGTTGAATTTCACCTTCTTTTTTTTCTACTTTAATATTATATAAATCAAAATTTTCATTAAAAAAGCTTTTTCTTTTTATATGTATATGTGTTAATTTATTAGATTCTATTTTTAATTTTGGAAGATATATTGATTTTTGCTCTTGAATAACTTCTTTTGTTAATAAATGCAATAATGTCTCATGAGAACCAACACAATTAGTTTCTTTTCTATGAGCGAAATGGTGAATTTTTATTTTTCCTTGTTTCGCTGTTAATTGAGCACCACAAGATATACAAACACAGTTACATTTATTTCCATTTTCAACTTCACTTATATGGAATATTTCTTTTGTATTTTCTTTATATCCAAATTGTGTATATTCTTTATTCATTAATTCTCATTTTATTTTAAATATTTTGTTGTTATAATATCAAATATTTTTATAAAAATAAAGAAAATTTTAATATGAATTATTAATTTTGGAGCGAACTTCAGGATTTTAACCTGAATCGAGTGGTGGCAACCACTTATTTTTTATTTCTTCTCTTAACGTATGCATCCATTAAGATTTTTAAACTAAGTTCGCATTGTAATTTGGAGGAAACGGTAGGAATCGAACCTACAACCCTTCAAACATTACTACCTATGTGCATTTTAGCAATAAGTTATCCAGTTTTTTTCTTCAACCACTTGGGTAAAAAATTTGATGCACCAAATCTTAAACTCGCAGAAGACGTTTCCATAATTAGGATGGACAACCTTGGCAGTTAACCAAATAAAAAGCTTTCTGATATTATATATCGTCTTACTTGTCCATTGTTTAATTTGGAGCGGCAGATGAGACTCGAACCCACAACATCTGACTTGGAAGGACAGCGCTCTACCAATTGAGCTACAGCCGCATAGCGAAAAATATTTCATAATCCCGATTCGAACAGGAATTTTAACTGATCATGTTAAATACCAATACTACTCTATTTTTCTCTTTAAATGTATTATTTTATCAATCATAATACAGTTAAATTTGGAGCACGGTGTGGGACTTGAACCCACATAAACGGAATTTGCAGTTCCGCGCCTAAGCCAATTCAGCCAACCGTGCATTCTTAAATTTGGAGCGGATATCGGGATTCGAACCCGAACCTCAAGATTGGTAATCTCTTATGCTGCCATTAAACACCATATCCGCATAATTAAATAGCTTACGGATTCTTTTTACCAAGTTTTGTACAGAAACTCGAATCTCTTGCCCTTCAGCATGGCTTTGAAACCTCACCTGTTTTCCTAATCCTCACTGTACAATTTGGAAAAGTATTAGCAAGTTACCGCTTCGCAAAGCTATTTAATATTTGGAGCGACATAGGAGACTCGAACTCCTGACGTTCTGCTTGGAAGGCAGACATTCTACCAACTGAATTAATGTCGCATATTTATTTAAATTCTTTATAAGATAATTTTTCTTTAACTCTTTATCTTATGTTTTACATTATGTCATCTCTTTTTATCTTTGTCAACACTTTTTTTAAATTTTTTTCAATTAAATCAATGACTTAAATTAAAATTGAGCATTCCCCTACACTAAAAAAAGTGCATAAAAAAACCTTGAAATTATTACACCTCAAGGTCTTTTTAGGAAAAATGACATTGAGGCTTTCTGCCTCAATATCTAATGTTATCTATCAGGCAGAAGTATACGTACAGCCGAAGCCGCATCCAAATCCACAGTTACCTGAAAACATAACTAATTCTTTCATTTATTTTTCCTCATTTAAGTTACACTTTATTTAATAATTTATACTATACGCTATTTAAAAAATTTTTTCAACTATTTTTTGACATTTTTTTGTTATTCATTTATAATAGCAAAATTCGAAAAAGGTAAATATTCATGGATATAAAAATAATTATTGGTTTAAGAAAAAAAATTAACAATTTAAGTTTCAATTTAAATAATTTCAATATTTTTGAATATGGAATAATGGGAGCTTTTGGGATTTCTTTTTTTATTGCTATTATATCATTTCCTATCTACACTTCAGATATAGTATTAGAAGGCAACACATTTTTGGGTTCTTTAATTTTTGTTGGCGGATTTTTAACTATACCTTTACTTTTTTATTTATCTACTTTTGTAAATAAGTTTTTACTTAGAAAAAAATCTCAATTATTCAAGTTTTTGTTTTCTAATTTGCTTGTAGGAATTAAATTTAATGCTTCTAAATATATTAACAAATTTCTTGAGTCCTTAACCGAAGAAGAAGCAAAACTACTTCTTGAAGTTAGAAATATTCAAAAACATGAAGGAAAATCAATAAATGATATTTTAGAAGAAAAAATTATTACTTACTCAACAACAGCTAATCAAACTGATATTGATTTTGTTTTAGACTCTATTGATGATAAAAAATTACGACATAAAATATTTGAAATTTCTCAAAAAAATAAAAAACAAGAATCAAATATCGTTAAACAAAAAATTATTAAAAGTATATAAAAAGGTAAATATTCATGGATATAAAAACAATTATTAGTTTAAGAAAAAAAATTAACAATTTAAGTTTCAATTTAAATAATTTTAATATTTTTGAAAAGGGAATAATGACTGCTATAGGGATTTCTTTTTTTATTGCTATTTTATTCTTTTCTTTAAACATTTCATTTACATTAGCACAAGACAATATACTTTTGGGTACTTTTATTTTTATTTGCGGATTTTTATCTATACCTTTGTTTATTCATTTTTCTATTTTTATAGGTAAATTTTTACTTAGAAAAAAAACTGCATTATTTAAGTTTTTATTTTCTAATCTACTTGAAGGATTAAGATTTAATGCTCCTAAATATATTAATAAATTTCTTGATTCCTTAACAGAAGAAGAAGAAAGATTACTTTTTGAAATTCAATTTATTAACAAAAAAAATAAAAAATCAATAGATGAGATATTAAATAACAGAATTCTTGCTTTTTCTGTTGAAGCTAATCAAAAAGAACTTGACTTTGTTTTAGATTCTATTGATGATAAAGAATTAAGGCGTGGAATATTAGAAATTTCTCAGTCAAATAGAAAACAAGAATTAAATATCGTTAAACAAAAAATCATTAAAAGTATATAAAAAGGTAAATATACGTGGACATAAAAACTATTATCAGTTTAAGAAAAAAAATTAACAATTTAAGTTTTAATTTAAATAATTTCAATTTTATTGAAAATTGTATAATGTTTTTTTTAGCATTTTTATTTGCTGGCACACTCCTTTTGACAATTGTTTTAGGGCTTAAAGATTTATCAAATAATAATTACATTCATGGATTTTTAACTTTATTTTTTACAATAATTTCTGTTCCTTTTTTTAAATGGATTTATCCTTTAATTCATAAAAGAATGCTAAAAAACAAGTCTACTTTATTTCAATTTTTGTTTTCTCATTTGTTTGAAGGAATTAGGTTTAAATCTTTTAAATATATTGACGAAACTCTTAAATCGTTAACCAAAGAAGAAGAAGAGCTACTTCATGAAATTCGTACTATTAAAAAGCAAGAAAAAATTTCAATACACGAAATTTTAGAAAATAAAATTCTTACTTATTCAAAAACAGCTAATCAAAAAGAATTTGATTTTATTTTAGATTCTGTAGAAGATAAACAATTAAGACTTAGTATCTTAGAAAATTCTCAGAAAAACAAAAAACAGGAATCAAATATCGTTAAACAAAAAATAATTAAAAGTATATAGTATCAATGAAAAAATTTCCTTATCAAATTAAAACAGATAATAATAATAATAATAATAAATATATTGAAATTAACTATTCTTATCAAGATTATAAAATAGAAATTAGAATTTTTGATGGTTATATTAAAGCGATTGGGATTGATGAACAAAATATATTTAATTTTTTGAAAAGATTAAATTTTAATGATTTTGACATATCTAAAAATAATATTAATTTATATTTTAAATGTAATAAATTTAATAATTATCATTTAATTTTAAAACAAGTTAATAATAAAATCTTTTTTAAATTATATAAAAATAATGATTTATTTAAAAAAGCATTTTGTTATATTAATAAAGAAAATAAACAAATATATCAAAATTCGGCTCATATCATTATAAAACATTTATTAAAACATAAAGATTCAACGTTTGATTTTAAAAAGGTTTCTAATAAAAAAATACACGTTATAGATAAAAGCAATAATAATTACTTTTTCTTTTCTATTTTTGATAAAGATATTATTAAAATTGAATATCATTTAGAAGAAGATGAACAAGAAGATAGATATTTGTATACAAATAAATCATTATATAATATAAATTATATAAATCCTGCAAATTTTTTATTAGGCACAATAGATGTTCCAAATGAAGAAATTAATAAAATTAAATTAGAAAGGAAAATGAATGAATTTTGATTATAAAATAAGATTAGACCAATATGGAAACAAATATATTCAGATCCCTTTTTCTTATAAGGATTCTAATATTACAATTGAAATATATCAACATTTTATTACTGCTTCTGGTATTGATGAACAAGCGTTATTTTATTTTTGTAAACATTTAAATCTTGAAAATTTAGATAGAAATAATATTAAATTTAAAATAAAAAATAACAATATTTTCTTATATTTTAAATGCTATATGAATAATGATTTTACAATTTACATTAAACATGTTAAAAACAAGTTATTTTTCAAGCTTTATAAAAATAATATTTTATCAAAAAGATCATTCTGTTATATTAATAAAGAAAATAAAAAAATATACGAAAACTCTGCACATACTGTTTTTAAACATCTATTAAATCATAAAAATAAATCAAAATATGATCTCAAAAAAATTTCAGAAAACGAAATCTATATTATTAATACAATAAATAAAGAAGAAAAATTTTTTGTTTCGATATTTGATAAAGACATTTTAGAAATAAAATATATTTATAATGACAAAAACAAAACTCAATATAAATATACACATGATTCTCTTTACTGCATCAATAACTTTAAATTTTTTGATTTTTTAGTCGGTGTAGAAGAAGTTCCTTTTGAAGAAATAGAACGAATTAAATTATCAAGAAAAATGAATAAATTTTAATTGCTATTCTTTTTTTCAAATGTTATTATATGTCATTATTAATTTAATATATAAAGGTGATTCTTGAATATTCCTTATGAAATAAAAAACGATAAAAATGATATCGAACATATTAATATACCATTATCTTATCAAGATAATAATATTGAAATTAAAATATATACTTATGTTATTATAGTATGTGGAATTGATGAGCAAATAATGTTTAAACTTCATGAATCTTTAGATTTATATAATACAAATATAACCTTTAAAGAATTTAAAAATAGTACAAACATCCTTCTTGACAATATCATTAACATTAAACATGTTAAAAATAAAGTGTTCTTTAAATTATATCAAAATGAGAAATTATCAAAAAAAGCATTTTGTTATCTTGATAAAGAAAATAAAAAAATATATGAAAACTCTGCTTATATTTTTATTAAATATCTATTTAATCATAAGTATAGTGAACAATATCACTTCACTAAAATTTCAGATACCAGTGTGTATATTTCTAATATAGAAAATCAAGAAACTTTTATCATTTCTTTATTTAATAAAGATATCGTAAAGATTGAACATTCTTTTAATGAAAACGAATATATATATTATACTTATACAAATAATTTATTATATTATATAAATAATTTAAATATTTTTGATTTTGGAAAAGGCATTTATGAAGTTGATCAAAAAGAAATAGAAAAAATTAAATTATCAAAAAAAATAAATCAATTTTAATTGCTTTTCTTTTCTATAAATGTTATCATTATCCTCATATATAATAGGTACATTGTCAACAACCTCGCCTTGAAAGACGAGGCTTGTAAAAGCCTTAATTTCGAGACTCAATCTTTGATTGATGGTTGACCAGACTCAGGATTGCAGTTTTTTATTTGCATTCCTACGTTAGATTAGAATA